>OFEU01000184.1_pt1 | contig 66468 bp, 78 predicted proteins | sample 1521221 | NCBI WGS metagenome assembly OFEU01 (sample SAMN03766357, study PRJEB24113) | microbial mat metagenome | isolation source: enrichment culture HLUCC-O from microbial mat sample contains cyanobacterium... | reverse complement strand
AGCCGGTGATCGTCGCCACGCAGATGCTGGAAAGCATGATCGAAAGCCCGATGCCCACCCGTGCCGAGGTCTCGGACGTGGCCACCGCCCTTTATGAAGGCGCTGACGCGGTGATGCTCAGCGCGGAATCGGCCGCCGGCGCCTACCCGATCGATGCCGTGACCACGATGCACAATGTCGCCGTCGAAGTCGAAAGCGACCCGAATTACCGCGACATCATGCAGGCCTCCCGCGTGGTGCAGCGCAATAGCACCGCCGATGCGATCGTCGCGGCCTCGCGCGAGATCGCGGAGACGGTGGATATCAAGGCGATCTGCTGTTTCACGCAGTCGGGCAAGACCGCCGCACTGGTGGCGCGCGAACGTCCGAACGTGCCGATCCTCGCGCTGACACCGCTGGTGGGCGTGGCCCGGCGCATGTGCCTGACCTGGGGGATCGCGTGTTTCATGACCGAGGAGCAGAGCCGCTTCAAGGGCGCGGTGGTCTCGGCCGCGCGCGCGGCCCGGTCGAGCGGCTACGCCTCCGAGGAGGATCAGATCATCGTCGTGGCCGGTGTGCCCTTCAACGTGCAGGGCTCGACGAACATCCTGCGCGTGGCTCCCTGTGCCGAGCGTCTGATCTACGCCACCGATCCCGAATGATCCGGGCTTGCCGCGGGCACTGGATCGCATAGGCTCGGCCCATGAACATCGGCGCAGACATCCTCATCGTCATCGGAACGGTCGTGACCGGCTTCGCGCTTTCTTCCATCGTCGCGGGCTGGGCCACGCGCACATGGCCGGTGATGGCGCTGGTCTCGCTGTTGATCGGGCTGGGCCTTCTGGTCTTCGTGCATCTGCAGCTTCCCGACGGCTTGTCCCCGATGGATATCCCGGAGGCCTTCATCCTCGTGGCGGCCCGCATCCTGAATTGAGAACTTGTCACGCCCCGCCAATGGCGGTATGCGACCCGCTCCACGGTGCGGCCGGCCAGAACGGCATGCCGAGTCGCGCCTGAACCGACCCTCGAGACCAGGAGACGGAAATGCCGAAGATGAAGACCAAGTCGAGCGCCAAGAAGCGCTTCAAGGTGACCGGCACCGGCAAGGTGATGGCGGCGCAGGCCGGCAAGCGGCACGGGATGATCAAGCGGACGAACAAGTTCATCCGCAGCGCGCGCGGCACCGCGGTGCTGAGCGAGCCTGATCAGAAGATCGTCAAGTCCTACATGCCCTACGACCGCTGAGGAGGCCGCACCATGTCCCGCACCAAAGGTGGAACCGTCACCCATCGCCGCCACAAGAAGGTTCTTGACGCGGCCAAAGGCTATTACGGCGCGCGGTCGCGCAGCTTCCGCACCGCGACGCAGGCCGTCGACAAGGCGAACCAGTACGCGACCCGCGACCGCAAGGCCCGCAAGCGCCAGTTCCGCGCGCTCTGGATCCAGCGGATCAACGCCGCTGTCCGGTCCCATGACGAGAACCTGACCTATTCGCGCTTCATCAACGGTCTGGCCAAGGCCGGCATCGAAGTGGACCGCAAGGTTCTGGCCGATCTCGCGATCCATGAGCCTGACGCGTTCGGCGCCATTGTCGCACAGGCCAAGGCCGCGCTCTGAGATTGCGCCACGGTCAGACTTCAAACCCCCGCCGGGCGATGGTCCGGCGGGGGTTTTTCGTCTTGGAACGCCCGGAACTGGCCCGCAGCCTCGACGAATGCCTTCACGCAGCGGCATGAGGCCGCGACGCGCGTCCTGAAGCATCGACGGAACTTTTCGTGCGCCGGTTCGTTTAGGCCCCGGAGATCATTATCGACGGAGGACTGAAATGGCTGCCGCAAAAGGAACCGCCAGCGGAAATGGCGCAAGCGACACCTCGGATATCGCCGCGCAACTCGAGAGCGTGAAGGCCGACCTCGCCTCGCTCAGCGAAGCTGTGAGCGATTATGCCCGTGGCAAGGGCGACGAGGCCCGCGACCGCCTGCAAGCGCGTGCCGAAGAGGTAAAGAGCGCCGCGCGGCACACGGCCGAAAACGCCCGCGCAGAGGCCGAGCGTCGGGCTTCGCAGGCGACGGATTACGTCCGTGATCACCCCGGGACCGCGATCGGCGTCGCAGCCGGCGTCGGCTTCCTCGTGGGGCTTCTGACGGCCCGTCGTTGACCGGTCGTTGAGCGGACGCCCATGTTCGAACGTCTCTCCCGCAGGGTCGACATCGCCATCCGCTCCGCCGCCTTTTCGGGCGTCGGGGCGCTTTTTCTGATCGTCGGTCTCGGCTTTCTCACTGTCGCGGCGTGGTTCGCGCTGGCCACCGCGCTGCCACCTGCCGAGGTCGCGCTGATCATCGGCGCGGGGTATGTCGGGCTTGGCCTGATCCTTTTCGCCGTCGCCGCGTTCATCCGGGCGCCCGTGCGCCGCGCCCGCAGGAGCGTCGCCGAGACTCCGGCCGTCGTTCCGTCAGCGTCCGCGATGGCGGGCGCGGGAATGGCGCAGGCGTTTCTCATGGGGCTGGATGCCGGGCGCGCGGCCGCCGACCGCCGCCGCCACTGACCGCCCCCCTGTCCATCTTGCAATCGCGCCCCTCCATGTTAGGAGAGGCGCGGTTTTTCTGTTTGACGGGACACGGCACCGATGGACGACTTGGACGCGCTGAAATCGGACTGGCTGGGCCGGATCGGTGCCGCTAGCGACGAGGCCATGCTGGAGGAGCTTCGCGTCGCCGCCCTCGGCAAGAAGGGCGACATCAGCCTGAGGATGCGCGAGCTGGGCCGCATGACCCCCGAGGAACGCCAGGTCGCGGGGCCCGCGCTCAACGCGCTGAAGGACGAGGTGAACTCCGCCATCGCCGCGAAGAAGGCAGCACTTGCCGATGCCGCGCTCGATGAGCGTCTGCGGGCCGAGTGGCTCGACGTCACGCTTCCCGCGCGCCATCGCCGCGTGGGCACGATCCATCCCGTGTCCCAGGTCACCGAGGAAGTAACGGCCATCTTCGCCGACATGGGTTTCACTGTCGCCGAGGGGCCGCAGATCGAGACCGACTGGTACAATTTCGACGCGCTGAACATCCCCGGCCACCACCCCGCGCGGGCCGAGATGGACACGTTCTACATGCACCGCGCCGAGGGCGACGATCGTCCGCCGCACGTGTTGCGCACCCACACCAGCCCGGTGCAGATCCGCCACATGGAGGCCCATGGCGCCCCTTGCCGCGTGATCGCCCCGGGCCGCGTCTACCGCGCCGATTACGACCAGACCCATACGCCCATGTTCCACCAGGTCGAGGGGCTGGCCATCGACCGCGACATCTCCATGGCGAACCTGAAATGGACGCTTGAGGAGTTCTTCTCGGCCTATTTCGGCACCAAGGTGAAGACCCGCTTCCGCGCCTCGCACTTCCCGTTCACGGAGCCTTCGGCCGAGGTCGACATCCAGTGTTCGTGGGAAGGCGGCACCGTGAAGGTGGGCGAGGGCGACGACTGGCTCGAGGTGCTGGGCTCGGGCATGGTGCATCCGAAGGTTCTTGAGGCGGCGGGGGTGGATCCGTCGCAATGGCAGGGCTTCGCCTTCGGCATGGGCATCGACCGGATCGGGATGCTGAAATACGGGATTCCCGATTTGCGGGCGTTTTTCGACAGCGATCTGCGCTGGCTGCGGCACTATGGGTTCAGCGCGCTGGAGGTGCCGACGGTTCACGCGGGGATGTGAGGGTGATGAGATGACTTCGCCTTATCTATTGATCTTGCTGACCGCAGTCTTTGTCGGTCCGATTTCATATGCCTTCGGTACAAGTCACGGGCGCGAAAAAGTCTGGCAGGAAGTGTGGTTTTTGCAGGGTGAGGTAAGTGCCGCGTGTTCCGAGGAAATTAATGGCTACTTGGACAGCTTGAATGCAAGGGGTGAAGCGTTGAGTGAAATCGGCAACAACATGAGCAACACGAGATAAGGTAACCCGCCCGAATAGCGCCAACGGCGCCGGGCGAGCGCCTGCCCGTCCCGGCGGGCTGGCGCTTTGGCGGCCGGGTGCTCCGATCCTTCGTCGCAATGACTTGGCTGCCATAAAGTGCCCCGAACAATCGTAGCTGCGCCATCCCACGGGCAGGCGCTCGCCCGGCTTGCGCTTTGGGGTTGGTGGGGCGCGGCGGGACAAGCCCCGCCACCACCCGGCTGTCGCCCCGCCCCCCCTTTCCCCGGGTGGACACCGCGCGCAGAGACGCTAGAACGCGCTGAACCCCGCGACGGAGCCTGAAGCGATGAAATTCACCCTGTCCTGGCTGAAGGATCACCTGGAGACCGACGCCTCCGTCGAGGAGATCGTCGAGACGCTGACCGATCTGGGCCTCGAGGTCGAGGAGGTCGAGGATCGCGGCGCGCGGCTGCGCGACTTCACCATCGGCCGCGTCCTCAGCGCCGAGCAGCATCCCGATGCCGACCGCCTGCGCGTCTGCCAGGTGGAGACCGACGAGGGCGTCAAGCAGATCATCTGCGGCGCGCCCAACACGCGGGAGGGGATCACGGTCGTCGTGGCCAAACCGGGCGTCTACGTTCCCGGCATCGACACCACCATCGGCGTGGGCAAGATCCGCGGCATCGAAAGCTTCGGCATGATGGCCTCGGAGCGCGAGATGGAGCTTTCCGACGAGCATTCCGGCATCATTGAACTGCCCTCGGGCGAGGTGGGCCAGAGCTTCACCGACTGGCTGGCCGAAAACGACCCCTCCAAGGTCGACCCGGTGATCGAGATCGCCATCACGCCGAACCGGCAGGACGCGCTGGGTGTGCGCGGCATCGCCCGCGACCTGGCGGCGCGGGGGCTTGGCACGCTCAAGCCGCACGCGCCGGAGCCGGTGAAGGGTAGCTTCCCCTGCCCGGTGAAGGTCGAGATCGCCAAGGACACGCTGGACGTGGCGCCGCATTTCGCGGGCCGCCTGATCCGGGGCGTGACGAACGGGCCCTCCCCCGACTGGTTGCAGGACCGGCTGCGCGCGATCGGGCTCCGGCCCATTTCGGCGCTGGTCGATATCACCAATTTCCTCACCTACGACATGAATCGGCCCCTGCATGTCTTCGATGCCGACAAGGTGCACGGAACCGTCCGCGTGCATCGCGCCAAGGGCGGCGAGACGCTGGAGGCGCTGGACGAGAAGACCTACACCTTCGCGCCCGGCCACACGCTGATTTCCGATGAAACCGGCGTCGAAAGCATCGCCGGCATCATGGGCGGCGAGGCTTCGGGCGTGACGGAAGAGACCGTGAACGTCTTTCTGGAAAGCGCGTATTGGGACCCGATCCACACCGCCTATACGGGCCGCGACCTCAAGATCAATTCCGACGCGCGCTATCGCTTCGAGCGGGGCGTGGACCCGGAATATACCCTGCCGGGGCTGGAGGCCGCGACGGCCATGGTGCTGGAGCTTTGCGGCGGCGAGCCCTCCGAGATCGTGGAGGCGGGCGCACCGCTGAAAACGGCGCGAAGCTATCCGCTGGATACCAAGCGGGTGATCAGCCTCGTCGGAATGGAGATCCCCCGCGAGGAGCAGGTGCGCATCCTGACCGCGCTGGGCTTTTCGGCCACGGGAACCGGCGACGTGCTGGAGGTTTGGGTGCCGTCCTGGCGCCGCGACGTGCAGGGGGAGCCGGACCTCGTGGAAGAGGTCGCACGCATGGCCTCGCTCACCAAGCTGGAGCCGAAGCCGATGCGCAGGCCCCGCCCCGGCGTGCCCGCACCGGTGTTGACGGCGGGCCAGTTGCGCGAACGCGCGGCCCGGCGGACCACGGCGGCGCTGGGCTACAACGAATGCGTGACCTACAGCTTCATCGACGCGGCCGCGGCGGCGCTTTTCGGCGGCGGCGGGGAGGCGACGCGCCTTGAAAACCCGATCTCCTCCGAGATGAGCCATATGCGCCCCGCGCTTCTGCCCGGTCTGTTGCAGGCCGCGGCGCGCAACCAGGCGCGCGGCATGATGGACCTCGCGCTTTTCGAGGTGGGCCATGCCTTCCACGGCGGCGAACCGACGGAGCAGCATCTGCAGGCCGTGGGCCTTCTGGTCGGCCAGTCCGGCCCGCGCGATCCCCATGGCGCACGGCGGCCCGTGGACGTGTTCGACGTCAAGGCCGATGCCGAGGCCATTCTGGCCGCGATGGGCGCTCCCGCCAAGACGCAGATCCTGCGGGGCGCGCCCGACTGGTGGCATCCCGGACGGCACGGGATGATCTGCCTCGGCCCCAAGAAGGTGCTCGGCGTCTTCGGAGAGCTTCACCCCCGCGTGCTCGCGGCGATGGATGTGAAGGGTCCGGCAATGGCCTTCACGCTCTTCCCCGCCGAGATCCCGACGCCCAAGGACAAGAGCGCCAGCCGCGGCGCCGTGACCCTGCCGGAGTTCCAGTCGGTCGACCGCGACTTCGCCTTCGTCGTCGATGCCGGGGTCGAGGCGGGCGCGCTGGTCAATGCCGCGCAGGGGGCGGACAAGTCCCTGATCGCGGATGTGCGGGTGTTCGACGAGTTCATCGGCGGCAGCCTCGGGGAGGGCAAGAAGTCGATCGCCCTGACCGTGCACATGCAGCCCACCGACCGGACGCTGACAGAGGACGAGATCGACGCGGTCGCGGCGAAGATCGTGGAGAAGGTCAACAAGGCCACCGGCGGCGTGCTGCGCGGCTGAGGGACGGCAATTCAAAGGCGAAGGAGGAACACGGATGACGCTCAAGGTCTACTTGTCGGGAGAGATCCACACCGACTGGCGGGAGCGGATCGTCGAGGGCTCCGAGGGGCTCGACGTGACATTCGCGAGCCCGGTCACCGATCACGCCGCCAGCGACGATTGCGGCGTGGCGATCCTCGGCGCCGAGGAAAGCAAGTTCTGGCACGACCACAAGGGCGCGAAGGTCAACGCGATCCGCACCCGCCACGGGATCGAGACCGCCGATATCGTCGTCGTCCGCTTCGGCGAGAAGTACAAGCAGTGGAACGCGGCCTTCGACGCGGGCTATGCCGCAGCCCTTGGCAAGCCGGTCATCGTTCTGTCCATGCCCGAGCATCAGCACGCCCTGAAGGAAGTCCACGCCGCGTCGCTCGCCGTGGCCGAGGACCCCGGGCAGGTCGTCGATATCCTGCGCTACACGCTGACCGGCGTCCTGCCGTCGTAGGGCCAACCGCGATCGGCCTCCGGAAAGGTTGGTGATCCGGCCACCATTTCCCGTCAAATCGCCCTCCGCTGGCCAAGCTGCCTTGAACGTCGCGTGAGGCTGGGTTTCTGTTTCCCCGCGGCCGGTCCCTGACGCGCATGCGCAGGGCTGTCGTTGTGACTGTAAAGGAAAGTGGGACGGCTAATGATCAATGAGTTCAGGGATTTCATCGCGCGCGGCAATGTCATGGACATGGCCGTGGGCATCATCATCGGCGCGGCCTTCACGGCGATCGTCACATCGCTCGTGGGGGATCTGATCAACCCGATCATCGCGCTGTTCACCGGGGGGATCGATTTCTCCGGCTGGTTCTATTCGCTCGACGGCGAGACCTATTCATCGCTGGCCGTGGCGCAGGAGGCCGGTGCGCCCGTCTTCGCGGTGGGCAACTTCATCATGGCGATCATCAATTTCCTGATCGTTGCCTTCGTGGTGTTCTTGCTGGTCAAGATGGTCAACCGGATCAAGGAAGCCTCCGAGAGGAAAGAGGCACGTGTCGAGGCGAAGGAGGAAGAGCAGAAGGGCCCGACCGAGCTCGAGGTCCTTCTTGAGATCCGCGACGCGCTCAAGAAGGCCTGATCCGGCAAGCGCAGGGGGGCGTTTTCCGAAACGGAAAACGCGGATTTCTCGAGAAATCCGTTACGGAAAACGCGCGTTTTCCGGCCCCCTCAGGCCTTCGCGACGAGAGCCGGCGACACCACGTCGATGCCCAGCGCCTTGCCGACCGCATAGTTCGTGAGCCTGCCCTCATGGGTGTTCAGTCCCGCCAGCAGATGCGCGTCCTGCTGCATCGCCGCGCGCCATCCCTTGTCGGCCAGCGCGATCATGAAGGGCATTGTCGCGTTGCCCAGCGCGATGGTGGAGCTTCGCGCAACCGCGCCCGGCATGTTGGCCACGCAGTAATGCACGACGCCATCGACCTCGTAGATCGGATCCTCGTGGGTCGTGGCGCGCGAGGTCTCGAAACACCCGCCCTGATCGATGGCGACATCCACGATGACGGCGCCGGGCTTCATGGTGGACAGCTGCGCGCGGGTGACGAGCTTCGGCGCGGCGGCACCGGGGATCAGCACCGCCCCGATCACGAGATCCGCCGTCCGGATCAGCTGCGCCGTGGCATCTGCGCTGGCGTAGCGGGTCTTGAACGCCCCGCGATAGACCTCGTCGAGATACCGCAGGCGCGGCAGCGACCGGTCGAGCACGGTCACATCCGCCCCCATGCCCGACGCGATGCGCGCGGCCTGCGTGCCGACGACACCCCCGCCGATGACGACGACCTCTGCCGGACCGACACCGGGCACGCCGCCCATCAGCACGCCGCGCCCGCCATTGGCCTTCTGAAGCGCCCAGGCGCCCACCTGTGGCGCGAGGCGTCCGGCCACCTCCGACATCGGCGCGAGAAGCGGCAGGCCCCCCAGCGCGTCGGTCACGGTTTCATAGGCGATGGCGGTCACACCGCTGTCCAGCAGGTCGCGCGTCTGGTCCGGGTCCGGGGCGAGATGCAGGTAGGTGAACAGGACCTGCCCCGCGCGAAGCTGCGCCCGTTCCGGGGCTTGCGGCTCCTTCACCTTCACGATCATGTCAGCATTCGCGAAGACCTGCGCCGCGTTTGCCGCGATCTCGGCCCCTGCGGCGACGTAATCCGCATCCTCAAAGCCAGCGCCGTGGCCCGCGCCGGTCTCGATCAGGACATGGTGTCCGTGCGACACGGCTTCGCGCGCAGCGGCCGGCGTCAGGCCCACGCGGAATTCCTGTGGCTTGATTTCCTTCGGGCAGCCGATCTTCATGGTCGTTCCTCCCTGTCCTCTTCCGCCGTCAGGATGCGCCCTTTTGGCAGAGATTGTTTTGATCTTTATCGCGAAACTTGCGAAGACTTCGAGAATTTCTCCGACAAACCGAGATTGAAATGGGAATTCGTTCTGAACAACCGCAGCTCGACGACATGGATCGCGCCATCCTGCGCTGCCTTCAGCGGCAGGGCCGCATGACCCATGCCGAGCTCAGCGAGCGGGTGAACCTCTCGCCCTCGGCCTGCCACCGCCGCGTGCAGCGGCTCGAGGCCGCGGGCGTGATCCGCGATTACGTGGCACTTGTGGATGCGCGCGCGGTCGGGCGTGTGGCCACCGTCTTCGTCGAGATCCGCCTGTCGGGCCAGAGCGAGGAGGTGCTGAACGCCTTCGAACTCGCCGTGGCCCGCGTGCCCGACGTGCTGGAATGCCACCTGATGGCGGGCACGGCGGATTATCTTCTGAAGGTGGTCGCGCGCGATTCCGAGGATTTTGCGCAGATCCATCGCAGGCATCTCGCGCGGCTTCCGCATATCGCGCAGATGACGTCGAGCTTCGCGCTCAAGACCGTGTGCAGGACGACAGCGCTTCCGGTCTAGTGTCAGAGCAGGGCACCGAGGCCCATGAAGGTGCCGAACCCGGCCACGATACCGAGGATCGGGTTTTTCAGGACGATCCCGACCCCGATCGTCACCGCCGCCGCGGCAAGACGCGCCGGATCCGGATCGCCGTCATTGGCCTCCGGCCACAGGATCAGGGGCGCGACCATCGCGGGCAGGATCGCCACCGCCGTGTAGCGCAGGTGCCGCAGCAGCCATTCCGGCAGCTCCCGGTCGCCCACCAGACCGAGAAAGGAGAACCGGATCAGGAAGGTGCCGACGCCCAGAAGCGCGATGATGCCCCAGATCTGCGCATCGGTATAGCTCATCACGCCGGTCTCCGGGGGGCGGCGCCGGGCGGTGTCGTGCGGCGCTCGATCTCCGCGCCGACGATCATGCCCGTCACGCCGGCCACCAGAAGCCCGAGGTTCCACGGCACGCATGCCAGCGACAGCGCCGCCACCACCGATGCCAGCGCCGCGCCCACATGGGCGCGCGTTCGAAGCGCCGGCGCGATGATCGCGAGGAAGGTGAGCGGCACGACGAAATCGAGCCCCCATGACGCCGGGATCGCCGTTCCCGCCAGCGCGCCAAGGAGCGTTCCGGCATACCAGAGCGGCACGATGGGAAGGCTGGTGCCGAAGAAGAACGCGACCTTGGCCCGGGTCGAGAGCGGCGGCGCGGCCTCGTAACGCTGCACCGACAGGGCGTAGGTCTGATCAACGTTCATGTAGGCCACCAGCGCCCGCGCGCCCAGCGACGCGGGCCCCAGATGCGGCGACAGCGCGGCGGAATACATCGCCATGCGCAGGTTGACCGCCAGCGCCGAGGCCACGACGATCAGCGTGGGCGCGTTCTCGGACATCAGTTGCAGGGCGGCGAATTGCGATGCGCCCGCGATGACGCCGATCGAAAAGCCCATCACCTGCGCAAGGTTCAGCCCCGCCTCGGTGCCGACCACGCCGAAAAGCACCGAGAACGGCACCACCACGATCGTGAAGGGCGCCGCGTCGCGTGCGCCGTGCCGGAACGCCTGCCTCGGGCTGATGGCTTGGGTCATGGGAAGGGGCCTTTCACCGCGTCAGGCGTCGGGTTAGACCGGGCCGCGACCGGATGCAAATCATGTGCCGTCATCGTGCGGATCAGCATCGCTGAAGCAGGGGGAGAGCGCCCATCGTGGAGCAGGCCGCATGACAACCGACGCCGCGCGCCCCGCCTGCGTGATCCTCGCCGGAGGGGCGGGCCGACGCATCGGCGGGCGAAAGGCCTTCGTGGTGCTGGGCGAACGTCCCCTGATCGCGCATGTGATCGACCGGCTTGCGCCGCAGGTGGCGGGCATGGCCATCAACGCCACGCCGGATCCGGCGCTTGATGAGTTCGGGTTGCCGGTCCTTCCCGACGAGGTGCCGGGGCGGGGGCCGTTGGGCGGTATCCACGCCGCGATGGACTGGGCCGCCCGAAACGGGGAGGCGCGGGTCCTGACCGTCTCCGTCGACACGCCGTTCCTGCCCTTCGACCTCGTGCAGCGCCTGTCGGCATCGGGAGCGCGCGCCGCCATCGCCGCAACGGCGGACGGCCTGCACGCCACGACCGGGCTGTGGTCCGTCGATCTGCAACCCTCGCTGCTGGAGGCGCTCGACGGGGGCGCGCGCAAGGTGCGGGACTGGACCGCCTCCATCGCTGCGGAGGCGGTCATGTTCGACGACGCCTCCGCGTTTCTGAACGTCAACACGGCCGAGGATCTGCGGCAGGCCGAAGCGCGGCTGCTGCGGTGAGCGGTTTCGACACGATCGTCGTGGCCGACTGGTCGGCGCGCTCCGTGCCGTCGCCGGCGCGGCCCAGCAAGGACGCGATCTTTCTGGGTATCTGCCGCGACCGTCATTTGGCGACGCTCTACCAGCGGACCCGGTCGCAGGCGATGCGCAGCCTGTCGGGCCTGATCGACGGCGAGATCAGGGCCGGCCGCCGCATCCTCGTGGCCTGCGATTTCCCCTTCGCCTATCCGCGCGGGTTCGCCCGTTCCGTCACCGGCGAGGACGACCCGCTGGCCTTGTGGGCCGTTCTGGCGCGCCAGATCGAAGACGACGACCGCAACGGCAACAACCGTTTCGCCGTCGCGGCGCAGTTCAATCGTGGTTTCGCGGATGAGGGGCCATTCTGGGGCCATCCGGTCGGTGCCGACATCCCCGGATTGCCCTTCCGCAAGCCGCGATACGACGACTTCCCCTTCGCGGAGCGGCGGCGGATCGAGACGCTGGTCCCAAGGGCCAAGCCGTGCTTTCAACTGATGGGCGCGGGGTCCGTGGGATCACAGGCGCTGCTGGGGATCGCGCGGCTGGAGAAGTTGCGGCAGCGCTATGGCGGCGCGATTTCGGTTGCGCCATTCGAGGCGCCGGAGACGCCGGTTGTTCTTGCCGAGTGCTATCCAGGGCTGATGGCCGCTGCGATCAGCGCCCGCACGCGCGACGGCGAGATCCCCGACCGCGCGCAGGTGCGCATCCTCGCCCATACCCTGTCGCGGCTGGCGCCGGGGCGTCTTGCGGCGCTTCTGTCACAGGGCGACGCGGCCGAGGGCTGGATCCTCGGACACGGTGCGGAGGCGGAGCTTGCCGCCGCGCTGCCCTGACCCCTACTGAAGGTCGGAAAATGCGTCCTGCAACCGGGCGACGGCCTCTTCGACGAGCGCGCGGCGCATGGCGAAGTTGAAGCGGTTGAACGTCTCGCCGCCCGGGCCGAAAGCGGGGCCGAGGTTGACGCCGATCTTGGCCACGTCGCGGACACGGTGCATGACCTCATCGCGCGACATGCCGGTGCCGGAGAAATCCACCCACGCGAGGAATGTGGACTCGAGCGGCATGGACCAGAGGCCGGGAATGGCGTTGATGCCCGCGTCGAACACTTTCCGGTTGCCGTCGAGATAGACCACGAGATCCTTCACCCATTCCGCGCCTTCGGGGGAATAGGCGGCCTTGGTGGCCGCGATCCCGGGCGTTGCGGGGCTGTATTCGGTCATGCGCATCCGCCGCTGATAGGCCGCGCGCAGGTCCGGATCCTCGATGATCGCATAGCCCGTGCGAAGGCCGGGTATGCCGAAGGTCTTGGACGCCGCGTTGATCGTGATGATGCGGTCCGCATGCTCCGGCGCGGCCTTGGCCATGGGGACATGTTTCGCACCGGGATAGATCAGATCGGAATGGATCTCGTCCGACACCACGATCAGGTCATGACGCGCCGCGAACTCGGCCACGGCGCGCATCTCCTCCCCGGTCCAGACGCGGCCCGAGGGGTTCTGCGGCGCGCAGAAGATCAGGACCTTCACGGATGGGTCCATCGCGGCCTCGGCTGCGTCGAAATCCAGCACGTAACGGTCGCCGTCCCGCGCCATGGGGATCTCGACCGGCCGACGCTCTCCCTTCTCGGTCTTTCCGCGGAATTCGTGATAGACCGGCGTGAAGAAACAGACGCCGTCGCCCAGCCCGGTGTAGGTGTCTAGGATCATGCCGATGGCATGACCGAGGCCCTGCGTCGGGATGATCCAGTCGGGATCGACTTGCCATCCGTGATGTGTGGATTGCCACCAGCAGATCGCGTCGCGAAAACCCGCGTCGTCGTAGCCGTAGCCGAACACGCCATGGTCGACCATGCCCTGCAGCGCCTCGAGGATCGGCGGCGCATTGCGGAAATCCGAGTCGGCCACCCACATGGCGATGCCCTCATCGGGGTCCACGCCACATGCGTCTTGAAGGCGGTCCCACTTGTAGCAATGGGTTCCGCGGCGATCGACGATTTCGTCAAACATGGTCATCCAGTTAGGTTGTTCCCGGCGCAGGTGACCCTAGCCGTTCCGCCACCGACCGCAAGGGGCCCGGTGCCGCGTTTCGCACGCCGCGCCCCGCCCGCGCCTTGCGGCACCGGGGCGGGGCCGCTAAATCCCTTGTCATGAAATTGCCGATCCTCATTCACCCCGATCCGCGGCTCAAGAAACTGGCCGATCCGGTTCCCGACCTGAGCGACGATCTTCGCCGTCTGGCCGACGACATGCTCGAGACGATGTACGACGCGCCGGGCATCGGTCTGGCCGCGCCGCAGATCGGCGTGTCGCAGCGGCTGATCGTTCTGGACTGCGTGAAGGAGGAGGGCGCGGCGCCCCGTCCGCTTGCCATGTTCAACCCCGAGGTTGTCGCAAGCTCCGACGAGACATCGGTCTACGAGGAAGGCTGCCTGTCGATCCCCGAGATCTATGCCGATGTCACGCGCCCCGCAGAGGTCACCGTGCGCTGGATGGATCGCGACGGGAACCCGGCGGAGGAAACCTTCGACGGGCTCTGGGCGACCTGCGTGCAGCACGAGATCGACCACCTGAACGGCAAGCTCTTCATCGACTACCTGACGGCCCTGAAACGGCAGCTGATCACCCGCAAGATGGTCAAGCTGAAGAAGGAACGCGCGAGAGAGCGCGAGGGCGCGTGAGCGGCCTGCCGATCCGGCGCTGGCCGGACCCGATCCTGTCGCGGCCCTGCGCGCCCGTGGCGGACCCGCAGGCGGTTGCAGGGCTCGCTGCCGACATGCTCGAGACGATGTATGCCGCGCCCGGCCGTGGCCTCGCCGCGCCGCAGATCGGCCATGCGATCCGGCTGTTCGTCATGGATGTCGCTTGGAAGGACGGCGCGCCAGACCCCTTCATTTGCGTGAACCCTTCCATCATCGCCCATGCCGCCGAGACGGTCGCGGGCCCCGAGGCGTGCCTGTCCATACCCGGGGTGACGGCCGAGGTGCCGAGGTCGCCCTGGATCGTCCTGCGCTGGACCACGCCCGAGGGCGTGCTGCACGAGCAGCGGCTCGATGGCGCGGCCGCCATCTGCGCGCAGCACGAACAGGACCATCTCGACGGGATCGTGACCTTCGACCGGGTTTCCTCCGAGGCGCGCCGCGCGCTGGAGGCGGATTATGCCGGTTAGGCCCTTCGTGCCATGGCCGGACAAACGGCTGCGCACCCCGGCCGAGCCGGTCGGCAAGGTCACCGACGAGATCCGCGCGATCTGGGACGACATGATCGACACGATGGAGGCGATGCCGGGCGTCGGCCTCGCCGCGCCGCAGATCGGCGTCATGCTGCGTCTGGCCGTCGTCGATTGCAGCACCGAGCGGGGCCGCGCCGTGCGCATGGCCGATCCCGAGATCATGGCGGCCGGGCCCGGCACCTTCGACTGGGAGGAGGGGAGCCCCAACCTCCCCGGCGTGAGTGCCAGGATCACCCGTCCCAATCCCGTCATCGTGACGTTCACCGACCATCACGGCATGCGCACGCGGCAGACCTTCGAGGATCTCTGGGCCACCTCGGTCCAGCACCAGATCGACCACCTGAACGGCATGATCTACGCCGACCGCCTGTCCAGGACGAAGCGCGACATGCTGCTGCGCCGCGCGCGCAAGGGGTCCTGATGCGCATCGTCTTCATGGGCACGCCCGATTTTTCCGTCCCCGTTCTCGACGCGCTGGTCGAAGCGGGCCACCAGATCGCCTGCGTCTATTGCCAGCCGCCCCGGCCCGCCGGGCGCGGCAAGAAGGACCGCCCCAGCCCGGTGCAGAGACGCGCAGAGGCGCTGGGCCTGCCGGTGCGCCACCCGGTGAGCCTGAAATCGCCCGAAGCGCAGGCCGAGTTCGCGGCGCTGGGGGCCGATGTGGGCGTGGTCGTGGCCTATGGGCTGATCCTGCCGCAGGCGGTGCTGGATGCGCCCCTTCATGGCTGCCTGAACATCCACGCGAGCCTCCTGCCGCGCTGGCGGGGGGCCGCCCCGATCCAGCGCGCCATCATGGCGGGCGACGCCGAGACAGGCGTCTGCATCATGCAGATGGAGGCGGGGCTCGATACCGGGCCCGTGCTGTTGCGCAAGGTGCTGGAGATCGGACCGGAGGAGACGGCGGGCGATCTGCATGACCGGCTGTCGGTGCTTGGCGCCTCCGCCATCGTCGAGGCGCTGGACAGGCTCGGATCGCTGACACCCGAGCCGCAGCCCGAGGCGGGTGTCACCTACGCGCAGAAGATCGACAAGGCCGAGGCGCGGATCGACTGGAGCAGGGATGCGGTCGAGATCGACCGCACGATCCGGGGCCTGTCGCCGTTTCCCGGGGCGTGGACCGTCGTCGACGGCAAGCGCGTGAAACTGCTGCGCACCTGCGTCGCGGAGGGGGCGGGCCGGCCCGGTACTCTCCTGCCCGGAGGGGCGATTGCCTGCGGGACGGGTGCGATTTCGCTGATCGAGGTGCAACCGGAGGGAAAAGGGCCTATGTCTGCCGAGGACTGGCTGCGCGGCGCAAGGCTCCGGCCGGGTACTCTTGTGGGAGACGCGTGACTTGGGTTTCTTTTCGTTTTTCGGGTCTCTCGTGATCGCGGGCATCGTCGGCTATCTCTTCGAGAAATGGGAGTTCAGCCATAACGGCATCCTGCCCTCCATCGTCATCGCGCTGGGGGCCGTCATCCTCCTGTTCATGATCCGCGTGATGTTCGGCTGGACCTTCGGCTCTCCCGGGCTGGACGCCATCATCGGGTCCGCTGCGGCGCTTATCCTGATCCCGACCGAAGTCGCGTATCGCCGCCGGCAGAAGAACCGCCGCCGCTGAGGCCCCCCGCGCGACGTTTCGCGGCATGCTGCGATGCAGCGGTTGCGCTTGCCCGCGCAGCATTCTATCGACAGCGGCGAGCCTAACGAAACATCATTTCGCGAGACATGCCCCATGAGCTTCCGCATTCAGCCGCAACCCGTCGCCCGCCCCAATCGCTGCCAGCTGTTCGGCCCGGGTTCCCGCCCCGCGATCTTCGAGAAAATGGCCGCCTCGGGCGCCGACGTGATCAACCTCGATCTGGAGGATTCGGTGGCCCCCGATGACAAGGCGCAGGCCCGCGCCAGCGTCGTGGAGGCCATCGAGGCCGTCGACTGGGGCGCCAAGACGCTGAGCGTGCGGATCAACGGGCTCGACTCGCCCTACTGGTATCGCGACGTGGTCGACCTGCTGGAACAGGGCGGCGAACGTCTCGACCTGATCATGATCCCGAAGGTGGGCAATGCCGCCGACATCTACGCCGTCGATGCGCTGGTGACTTCCATCGAGGCGGCCATGGGGCGCACGAAGAAGATCGGCTTCGAGGTGATCATCGAAAGCGCCGCCGGCATCGCCCATGTCGAGGAGATCGCCGCCGCCAGCCCGCGCCTTCAGGCCATGAGCCTTGGCGCTGCGGATTTCGCGGCCTCCATGGGCATGCAGACCACCGGCATCGGCGGGACGCAGGACAGCTATTACATGCTGCATGAGGGCACGCGGCATTACTCCGACCCGTGGCACTGGGCGCAGGCCGCCATCGTGTCGGCCTGCCGGACCCATGGTGTCCTGCCCGTCGACGGTCCGTTCGGCGATTTCTCGGATGACGAGGGCTACCGCGCGCAGGCCCGCCGCTCGGCAACGCTCGGCATGGTCGGCAAATGGGCGATCCACCCCAAGCAGGTGGCGCTGGCCAACGAGGTCTTCACGCCCTCGGAGGCCGCCGTGACCGAAGCGCGCGAGATCCTCGCCGCGATGGAAGAGGCCAAGGCTTCGGGGCAGGGCGCGACCGTCTACAAGGGGCGGCTCGTGGACATTGCCAGCATCAAGCAGGCCGAGGTGATCGTGAAACAGGCCGAGATGATCGCGGCGATCTGACGCCTATCCGCGCTTGGGCGTCGTCCAAGCGTCGTCAACGAGAGCCCGGGGGCGCCAGTCGCGCCCCCAACGCACACGGTTCCACAGCCCTTCGTGCACGATATAGAACACGAAACCGCTGACCGCGCCGGCCGCGGCCACGACACCGCCCTGCGCCACCGATCCGGTTATGAGAAACCCGATCAGCGTCATCGCGAAAAGACCGGTGACCTGCCACGTCACGGCCTTGGCAATCATTCTGGCCTTGCTTTCCATCTGTGCCTCCCGTGCTCCGTGTTAACCTCGCAGTGTGATAGCTGCGGACAACCGGCTTGGGAATTAAGGATAAAGGCTCTATTTATCCTGCAATGAGGATTTAAATCATCATGAGGTGGTATAGTGGACAAGCGGGAACGGGCGGCGATCTTTCGGCAACGGGTCGAGGGCGCCATGCAACGCAACGGCCTCAACCGCAGCGATCTTGCGCGGGCGACCAACTCGGATCGGACCACGATCGGGCAATTGCTGGCCGCCGGCGCGCCACGTTTGCCCAACGCCCATCTCGCGGCCGAGATCGCCTCGAGCCTCGGGGTCAGTTGTGACTGGCTGCTGGGGCAGACCGACAGGCCCGAGCGTCCCGGTGACCTGCTGGCCGCCGCGATGAATGTCACCGACGCCGACCGAACCACGGCCGATGCCCAAATCCTCGAATGGTATGTCGAGGCGGCGGGCTACAAGATCCGCCATGTGCCCGCGACCTTGCCCGATATGCTCAAGACCGAGGCGATGCTGGCATGGGAGTACGAAACCCACCTTGGCAAATCTCCGGATCAGGCAATCCAGGCGATGCAGGATTCACAGAAACTGCTGCTCTCGGGGAGATCCGATTTCGAGATCGCCATGCCGGCCCACGAGATTGCGGCCCTTGCCGAAGGGTCCGGCTACTATCGCGATTTGCCAAAGACGACCCGACGCGAGCAACTCGGCGTCGTGGCCGATATCTGTGACCGGAATTTCCCGTCCCTGCGCCTGTTTCTGTTCGATGCCCGCAAGGTCTATTCCGCGCCGCTGACCATCTTCGGACCCTTGCTGGCGGTCCTTTACGTCGGCAACGTCTATCTTGCCTTTCGCAGCACCGACCGTGTCCGGGTCCTGACCAAGCATTTCGACTGGCTGGTGCGCGAAGCCACGGTGGATGCGCGAAACCTGCCCGCACATCTGCGCCAACTCGACATGGCCTGAGCGTGTTGTTGCAAAACGACCCCGCGCGCTGCATACAGCGCGGCGTCAGACCAAGGGCCACCGCATGAATTACCTCGACTTCGAGAAACCCCTGGCCGAGATCGAAGGCAAGGCGGAGGAGTTGCGCGCGCTCGCCCGCCGCAACGACCAAATGGACGTGGAGCAGGAGGCCGCCGGCCTCGACCAGAAGGCCGCGGACATGCTGCGCGACCTCTACAAGTCGCTCACGCCCTGGCGGAAATGCCAGGTGGCGCGTCACCCCGACCGGCCGCATTGCTCGGACTATATCGAAGCGCTTTTCACCGAATACACGCCCTTGGCCGGTGACCGCAATTTCGCCGACGACCATGCGGTGATGGGCGGTCTGGCCCGGTTCGACGACAGCCCCGTCGTCGTGATCGGCCACGAGAAGGGGCACGACACCAAAACGCGGATCGAGCGCAATTTCGGCATGGCCCGTCCCGAGGGCTACCGCAAGGCGGTGCGCCTGATGGACATCGCCGACAGGTTCGGATTGCCGGTCATCACGCTGGTCGACACGCCCGGCGCCTATCCCGGCAAGGGTGCCGAGGAACGCGGCCAGTCCGAGGCGATCGCGCGGTCGACCGAGAAATGCCTGCAGGTCGGCGTGCCGCTGATCTCCATCATCATCGGCGAGGGCGGATCCGGCGGCGCCGTCGCCTTCGCCACGGCCGACCGGCTCGCAATGCTGGAACATTCGATATATTCCGTGATCTCGCCCGAGGGATGCGCGTCGATCCTCTGGAAGGATGCCGAGAAGATGCGCGAAGCGGCGGAGGCGTTGCGACTGACCGCGCAGGACCTGCACAAGCTGGGCGTCTGCGACCTGGTGATCAAGGAACCTCTGGGCGGCGCGCAGCGCGACCGCGAGGCGACGATCGCGGAGGTGGGCAAGGCCATCCGCTCGATGCTGGCGCAGCTCAAGGGGCGAGGCGGCGCCGATCTGGTCGCCGCCCGGCGACGCAAGTACCTCGACATGGGGTCTAAAGGCCTCGCCGCCTGATCCGATTCGGACGCGTTTGTTTCCGGTGAGACTGTAATCCCGGCTCAGATCGGGCCAGTGTTTCGGGTGTGTCCGACGTGACCGAGGCGATGCACAAGACAGACGCCGAATGGCCGTGCCGCCAAGGCGCTGAATTATAATCAGAAAAACCGGACTTGCCGGCTGTCCACAGGCGTCAACAGTCTGTTAACCTCGACAATCGCGCCCAGAGATTGCCCGATTTGCCGCGATTTGGCCATATTCGACCCACCGCGAATCTTTCAAGCGGTGCAGCATTTCAGAATTGGTATTCGCATGAGCTACTTTGAGTACAAGGTCGTTCCCGCGCCCACACAGAGGCGTTGGCGGCAGCAAAGCGTCGACGGGATGGACAAATACGCCAGCACTGTCGCCGACCTCATGACGGAGATGGGGCTTGATGGGTGGGACTTCATCGGCGCCGAGGCGCTGAGGGAACGGCGCAGGCGGTTCTTCGTCCTGATCTGTGATATCGAACGCACCCTGATGATCTTTCGCCGTCCGGCCCAGATCACCGATCTTTTGAGCAGGGATGAGGTCTCGAAGGACGCCGAGGCGGCGATCCCCGCCGAACCGGTGAAGCCCCGGCGGGTGGCGCGTCCCGACCTCATCGCCGAAGTCGCCGCCGGTGCCCGCAGGGTTCAGGTCAACGTGGTCAAACGTGTGTACGAGGACGCATCGGCCTCCGAAACCACGGGGAAAGAGGTAGACGCAACGCCGACCGAGGCGGCGGAAACGACCGGCAAGGCGCATATGCTGGAGCGTGCCGTGAAGACCACCAAGGCCGCGACGGGAGTTGCGGCGGAGTAACGGCGCCTGCGCCGCGCCGGGGGGCTGGATCGCTCACCACATGCGCGGCGCGGCGTAGGCCTCGTATCCCGTGTCGTAATCTTCGGCGTCGAAGCTCTCGTCGCGTTCTTTCAGAAGATCGCCCGCCGTCGGAACCTCGGCCGACACGATCCCCGCCCAGAGCCCGGAGCGAATGAGCGCTTTTGCGCATTGGAAATACACCTCTCCGATCCGGATCACGACGACCGTGCGCGGCTGCTTTCCGTCTTTCTCGAAGCTTCCCGTCACGGCCCTGTCAGCGGTCAGGACCGCCGTCCCGTTAACGCGGATCACCGAGGTATTGCCCGGGATCATGAACATCAAGGACACGCGCCCGTCCTCGACGATGTTGCGCAGCGCGTCGAGCCGGTTGTTGCCCCGCCAGTCCGGCAGCCAGAGCGTCCGGTCATCCACGATGCGGACAACCGGCCCGTCATCGCCACGGGGCGTGGCATCCGTGCCCCCCGGGCCGACCGTGCACAGGATGCAGAAGCGCGACGTTCCGATCCAGCGCCGATACCCGGGTGTGAGCGCCGTCACCACCTTCAGCAGCGCAAGGCGGGACGGGCGGTCGTAAAGCGCCTCCAGCGTCGCGATATCGTCAATGGTCTGCATGAAACCCGGCCTCCTCGAGCAATCGGTCGGATGCGGTTTCGATCTCGCGCTCCAGCCGTTCCATGAATTCCGCTTGGCTCAGGCCCTGCTCGATCGGAGGCAGGAACTCCACCACGGCCACGCCCGGCTTGCGATAGATGCCCGTACGCGGCCAGAACACGCCCACATTGGTCGCCGCGGGCACGCAGGTCTGCCCGGTTTCCGCGTAAAGGAGCGCGGTTCCGATCTTGTAGCTTTTCCGGACGCCCGGCGCCACGCGCGTGCCCTGCGGATAGATGATCAGCTGTCCCGGCGTCAGGGTCCCATTCCGCACGCCCTGCATCATCTGGCGGATCGCCTCGGCCCGTTTGCCGCGATCCACCGGCACGCAGCCGATCCTCAGGGCGTACCAACCAAGGATCGGCGCCCATTTCAGTTGTCGCTTCATGATGAATTTCGGCCGCGGCACGACCGAGACGATCATGATGATGTCGAGAAAACTCTGATGCTTGGCCGCGATCAGAACCTCGCCCGTGGGCGGCGTTCCCCGCACCTCGGTCTTGAGCCCGACCATCCAAGAGGCGGACCACCGGACCCATCTTGTATAAGCATGAACGCCTGCAAACGCGCCCCGTCGGTCGAAAACGGCCCATGGCGTGAAGACCACGGCAAGGACGGCCATCATCAGATACATCTGCCCGACGAAGAACAGCGATCGCAGCCACTGGATCATTGCAGCCCCCTCAGTGTCCGGTAGGCGGCGACCCGCGTCGCGGCGAACGCGACGAGCCCCGCAAGCGGCGGTATCGTCAGCGGCAGAAGCCAGGCCGACCCGCTGAAGCCCAGCCCGGTCAGGAACGACGCCGACGCCTCCGATCCGGGCAGAAGCGCGACACCCGCCATGCCCAGCGCCGTGCCGCCTGCCGCGCCGCTCAGCGCGCGGATAGTGAAGCGCCGGACGAAGGCGCGGGCGATATAGGCGTCCCGCGCGCCCACCAGCCGAAGCACGCCGATCACCCGCGCATTGGCCGACAGCGCGGCCTGCGCGGCCAGCGTGATCAGCGCCCCCGTGGCGCCCGCGATCAGCCCAAGCGACACCCATCCCAAAAGCCGCAGTCGACCAGCCGCCTCGACCAGCGGTTCACGCCAGCGCGTGTGATCGTCGAGCACCGCGCCGGGCGCCTCCGCCGCGAGGCGCTGTCTGAGGCCGGTGGGGTCGTAGCCCTGCGGCCCCTCGGTGATCTCGATCAGGCGCGGAACGGGCAGGTCCTCGACCGGCAGGTCCGGGCCGAACCACGGCTCCAGCAGGGTGCGCTGCTCGGCATCGGTGATGGTGCGGGCGCTTTCCACGCCGGGTGTCTGCTCCAGCACGGACAGAATCGCGGTGGTCTGCGCCTCGATCTCGGCGGTGGGCGCGGACAGGCGAATGGTCGAGGATTGCGCCAACGCCGAGGACCAGCGGTCGGCCAGCCGGCCCGAGGCCAGCGACAGTGCCAGCGCGAATACCGCGAGGAAGGCCATCGCCGCCGAGGTGAACACGGTCAGCCGCGCCGATTGACCCGAACGCGGCACGATGCGGTCGGCCTGCGCGTCCCGCCGCAGGAGCGATGCGGCGTCGCCGACGACGCTCACAGGTCCGCCCCCGCGGTGGCGATCTGCCCGTTTCGGATGCGCAGGACGCGGGCCTGCACCTGGCTTTTCGCGGCGCGGATCAGACCGAGGTCATGGGTTGCAACCAGCACCGTCTTGCCCATCCGGTTGAGTTCCACCAGCAACTGGAGCAGCCGCACCGACATCTCCCAGTCGACATTGCCGGTCGGCTCGTCGGCAAGGATCAGGTCGGGATCGGTGATGATGGCGCGGGCCAGCGCCGCGCGCTGCCTCTCGCCGCCCGACAGCTCCGGCGGCAGCGCCTTGGCGCGGGAAGAAAGCCCGACCCACTCCACCAGCTCGGACAGATCGCCCGCCGCGCGCGAGGTGTCGCGGCCCGTGACCGTCAGCGGTAGCGCGATGTTGTCCTCGGTGGGCAGGTGGTCGAGGAACTGGCAATCCTGATGCACCACGCCGATCCGCGCGCGCAGGTCCGCGACCGCGTCGCGCGAGATGGCGCTTGCGTCCTCGCCGAGGATGCCGACATGCCCCGAGGTCGGCAGCAATTCCGCGTAGCAGAGCTTCAGAAACGTGGTCTTCCCGGCCCCGGATGGCCCCGTCAGAAAGTGAAACGAGCCCGGAGCAAGCTCCAGCGTGAGGCCCGACAGCAACGGTTCGGCCCCGTAGCCATATGCGGCCTCCTGCATGGCAATCACGTGCGCCGCCCCTTGGGTTGTTGGGCCTGACATGCCCCCGCGCGTGTCATGCACGTTCTGGCGCGGGGTTGCAATCGTGCCGGGAAGGCACGCCCGGATCGGTGGAACGAATCAGGACTCTTGGAAAGAAATCATCCAGTTGGTAGAGTTTGCGTGAAACCGGCCATTGTCGGCCCGGCACCGATCCGCAGAGGGACACATAATGCCATGCGGCTGACATGCCCGAATTGCGGCGCGCGTTACGAAGTTGACGACGCCCTGATCCCTCCCGAGGGGCGCGACGTCCAGTGCTCCGATTGCGCGACCACGTGGTTCCAGGCGGGACCGCGCAGACCGGTGCCGGAGCCGAAGGCGGCGCGTCCGCCCTTCCCTCCGCCGTCCGAGGCCCCCGAGCCTGAACGCGAGCCTGAACCTGAGCCTGAACCGCAGTTCGACGAGGCCGAGGCGTTCGCAGGCTCCGCCGTCCCCGACCCCGCGATGGCGGAGGTGGCCGAGGCGGAGATGGTACAGCATGAAGATCGTGAGCCCGATACCGGGCCCATGCCCGATGCCGAACCACCGATGGATGAGCCCGAGCCGGAAGCGGCGCGATATCCCGAGCCTGAGCCTGAGCCTGAGCCTGAGCCTGAGCCCGAGCCGGCTGCGGTCGCGCCTGAACCGGAGGGGACGCCGGAGTCCGAGCCGGAGGAGCACGCGGCTGCGGCGACCGAGGCCCGTGACAAGGCCCATGACGAGGCCCATGCCGAGGCGCATGAGGAGACCCTGGCCGAAATCCCGCAGAGCGCCGAAAGCGCGATGCGTGTCGTCGCCGAGAACGACGAGCCCGACACGGAGGCGTTCGACACGGAGAAGCGCGACGCCGCAGAGGACGACACCGCCGAGGCCGCCTCCGGCCCGGTGGGACGGCGCGGGATGGACCCCGATGTGCGCGACATCCTGCGTGCAGAGGCGGAACGGGAGGCCCGCCTGCGTCAGGCGGCCCATCCGGTCGAAACGCAGGCCGAGATGCCGCTGGACGAAGCCCCGCAGGATGCCGAGCGCGCCCGGAAACGTGCCGAATTCGCCGATGCCGAGGATGCCTTCACCGTGGCTGCGGCGAGCGCGAGCCTTGCCGGCGGATCGCGGCGCGACCTGCTGCCCGATATCGAGGAAATCAACTCTACCCTGCGCGCCACCGAGGACCGCCGCGGCACCAGCGACGGCGACGAGGCCGTCGCCACGGAACGCGCGGATGCAGCCCGGCGGCGCAGGGGCGTCCGCCTTGGCTTTTTCCTGACGCTGGCGCTGACGGCCGGCCTGATCTGGGTCTATGTCAATGCCGACATGCTGAGCCGGAACGTGCCGGCCATCGGCGGCGCGGTCGAAGGCTTCACGGCGCAGGTGGACGGTGCGCGATACTGGCTCGATGACCTCGCGCGGGGTCTGGCGACATCCGGCGAAGGCTCCTGACGCCCTGATCGCTCAGAACTGGTCGAGCAGGCGGCGCAGGTATTCCAGTTCGACCTCGGGACGGTCCTGATCGGCTGACCGCCGCCGCAACTCGTCCAGAAGCTCGCGCGCGCGCCGGAAGGCCTCTTCGCGGGATTCGACGCTTTCGTCCGATCCGAAAGAGCCGGAATTGCCGGCCTGCCGCCCGAGCGGGTCCTCTAGCGGCCGGTCGCTGGGCATCGCGCCCTCCGCCTGACCTTGTCCAGGTTCGCGGCCCTCATCCTGGGCCAGCGCCCGGCCGAGGGCGGTCATCCCCTCGCGCATGGATTCCATCGCATCCGACTGACGGTCCAGCGCCCCTGCGATGTCGCCGTTTTCCAGCGCTTCGGCGGCCTCGTCCATCGCGCGCCCCGCCTCGTCGAGCTGGCGCAGGGCCTCGTCGCCCTCCTCCGTGCCGGTGCCGGGCAGGCGGCCGACCTGATCCTCGAGTTGACGGCGCAGCGCTTCCTGACGTTCGGCCAGCGACATGGAATCGTTCTCACCGCCCCGGCCCTGACCCTGCTGGGTGCCCTCCTGACCGGGGCGTTCGCCCTCGCCCTGGCCTTCGCCATCGGCACGATCCTGCGGTTGCTGTCCGTTCTCGCCCTGCTGGCCGCCCGGCTGGCCCGGCTGGCCGCCGAACTCTTCCTGAAGATCGCGGAAGGCATCGTCGCTCAGCTCCTGCTGACCGCGCAGGGTGTCCTGCAGGCCCTCCATCGCCTCCTGACCCGGCGTTTGCGGACCGTCGCCGCCCTCACCTTGGGTGATCTCCATGTTCTCGAGCATCTGCTGCAGCGCGTTCAGCATCTCCTGCGCCTCGGCCATGCGGCCTTCCTGCATCAGTTCTTCAATCTGGCGCAGCATTTCTTCGAGATTGGCCATCGACATGTCGGTGCGTTCGCCCTGATCCGGCTGATCCGTCTCATCGCCCGGCTCGGCGTTTTCCGCGAGCTGGCGCATGTAATCGTTCATCGCCTCGCGCAATTCCTGCATCAGCTCGGCGATTTCCTCGTCGCTGGCGCCTTGCCGCATGGCCTCGCTCAGCCGCTCCTGCGCCTGCCGGAGCCGTTCGAGCGCATCGTCGAGGTCGCCTTCTTCCAGCACCAGCGCGGCGTTCCAGAGGATTTCCGCCACCTGGTCGCGCGTCTCCGCTGAAACGGAGTCCACGCCCGATTCGAGGCGCCGGATCGCGGCGCGTAACTGCAGGTAGACGCCTTCGTCGAGCCCATCCTCCGGCCGCGCGGTCAGCGCGCGCAGGAGGTCCGCGCTACGGTCGGCGTTCTCCCGGCTCCAGAGAATGTCGCGGCGCAGCTCGACCACGGCATTGGCCAGCGGATCGAAGAAGCGGCGCCCGGGCAGGCGCAGGATATCGTAGCTGACGGTGCCGATCTGCCCGGCCTCGTCGGTGACGGTGAGGGTCAGGGTGACGGGCAGGTTCGCCAAGGGGTGCTCGGAGAGATCCTCGACCATCACCTCGGTGAAATCGGTGCGGCTGCCGCGGAAGGGCATGGGCAGGTCGAGTGTCAGCGCCTCGCGCGGCTCCGGCTCCACCGCAAGGCCGAAACGGCGGTCGGCGGCGTCGGTATCGAGGCGAAAGGTCGCCGTGCCGGAGGACACGCCATAGTCGTCCGAGGCGGTGAAGGTCAGCTGCATCTGGCCAGGCGGTTCGCCGCCAAGCTCACCCTCGAGCGCCACGGCGGGCGCGGCATCGGCCAGCACGGAGATGTCCCAGGATTGCGTGCCGGAGGGCGCGAAGACGGTCAGGGCGCCCGACTGTTCGACGATCAGTGTCCGCGTCGCGCCGCCGTCATCGCCCGGCGGTGGCGGGCCGATGGTCGAGTCGACCGTGATATCCTCGGGGTTGCCGTAAAAACGCAGGCTGATGCGGCTGCCTTGCGGGGTCTCGAACCCTTCGGCGGTAATGTCATTGAGGTAGAGCGACGGAAGCCCGGTGTAGATCGGAGGCTCCACCCAGCCTTCCCAGGACGGGCCCGAGGCCGACGCCGAGCCCGGTCCGAGCCCGACGGCGTCGCCCACCTCGGACACGCGGCCCAGCGTGCCGAACAGAAGCGCCATGGCCAGCGCGGTCGCCGCGACATAGCGCAGGGCGTAGGGGTCGCGCGCCGACAGGCGCAGGTCCGGCTCCGGCACCCGCGCCTCGGCCGCGCGGGCGGCCATGCGGGCGACATGCACGTCCCAGACCGACTGTGTCGCGGGATCGGAATTGCCGACGGCGACCGTGTCGCGAAGGGCGGTGATCGGCCGTCCCGGCATGGTCCGGTCCAGCCGGTCCATCGCATCCGCGCGGCTGGGCATGCGGAACGTGGCGATCCCGCGCACCAGCGTCCAGGCAAGGAGGGCGAGACCAATCCCCCCGGCGATCCACGTGCCGGTGGGGCCGAGTGCCGCGACGGCCCCGAAGGCGACAGCCGCGATTCCCGCGAAAACGAGCGACCAGAGCGGCCAGAAGGACCGCGTCAAACGCTCCGCCACCATGCCGGCACGGGTCAGGCGCAGGGGCCAGATCAGGCGTTTGAGCGCCTCTTGCGTGGTGCTGCCTTGGTCGGACATGCGACCTTTCGGGTGGTTTGCCGGATGCGCGCATCCGGACGGCACGGGGTCATACCCATGGTGGGACACTATCTCGGTTTATGATCTCGTCAAACGATGGCCGCGCCCGGATGACGGCGAATTGATCCTCTTTCACCAGAATCTCGGGGATCAGGGGGCGGGTGTTGTACTCGCTCGCCATCACCGCGCCATAGGCCCCGGCGGAGCGGAACGCGACCAGATCGCCCGCCGCGACAGGCGGCATCGGGCGTTGTTTGGCGAAGGTATCCCCGGTCTCGCAGACCGGCCCGACGATGTCGTAGGGGGCCTGTTCGACGCCGGGCAGGGGCTCGATGACGGGCACGATATCGTGCCAAGCGCCGTACATGGCCGGGCGAACAAGGTCGTTCATCGCCGCATCGAGGATCAGGAAATCGCGCCCGTCGCCCTTCTTGACGTAGATCACGCCCGCGACGAGCAGACCGGCGTTGCCCGAGATGAGCCGCCCGGGCTCGATCTCGACCTCCACGTCCAGATCGCCCACGGTGCGGCGAATGACGTCGCCATAGTCGAGCGGCAGGGGCGGCGCGGTGTTCGAGCGCTCGTAGGGAATGCCCAGGCCACCGCCGAGGTCGAGCCTGCGGATGTCGTGGCCGTCGGCGCGCAGGGCCCGCGTCAGCTCCGCCACCTTGGTATAGGCGATCTCGAAGGGCTCGAGCTCGGTCAACTGGCTGCCGATATGCACGTCGATGCCGATCACCTCGATCCCCGGAAGCGCTGCGGCGCGGGCATAGACCTCGCGGGCATGGGCGATGGGGATGCCGAACTTGTTCTCGGATTTGCCGGTGGCGATCTTTTCATGGGTGCGCGCGTCCACGTCGGGGTTCACCCGGATCGTGATCGGCGCCACCCGGCCGAGCGACGTGGCGACGGCCGACAGCGTCTCGAGCTCCGGCTCGCTTTCGACGTTGAACTGCCGGATGCCGCCTTCCAGCGCCAGCCGCATCTCATCGGCGGTCTTGCCGACGCCGGAAAAGACGATCCGCTCACCGGGCACCCCGGCGGCCTTCGCGCGCAGGTATTCGCCGCCCGAGACCACGTCCATCCCCGCGCCAAGCCCTGCCAGATGCGCCAGCACCGCCTGGTTGGAGTTGGATTTCACCGCGAAGCAGACGAGGTGATCGAGGCCTGACAGGGCCTCCTCGAACAGCTGGTAATGCCGGGTCAGCGTGGCGCAGGAATAGACGTAGAAAGGCGTGCCCACTTCGGCCGCGATCTGCGGCAGCGGCACGTCCTCGGCATGGAGGATGCCGTCCCTGTAGAGGAAATGATCCATCTCGGTCCCGTCACGGTCAGTCCGCGCGCAGGTAGCACCCCCGGAGGCGGTTTCAAAGGGCTGGACGCCGCCGACGGTGCCGCTAGGCTCCGGCACGACAGCAACGGGAGGCACGCACATGGCCAGAACAGCGATCATCGAGGAACCCGGCGGGCCGGAACAGTTCCGCATCGTGGAGCGTGAGGTCGGTGAACCGGGGCCGGGCCAGATCCGCATCCGGCAGGAGGCCTGCGGCCTGAACTTCATCGATGTCTACCAGCGCACGGGCCTCTATCCGCTGGAGATGCCGCACGCGCTGGGCATGGAGGCCGCCGGCGTGGTCGAGGCCGTGGGCGAGGGCGTGACGCACCTGAAGCCCGGCGACCGAGCCGCCTATGCCGCCGCCCCTCCCGGTGCCTACACGCAAGCGCGGGTGATGAACGCCGCGCAGGTCTGCCCCCTGCCTGACGCGATCTCTTTCGAGGAGGGCGCGGCGATGATGCTCAAGGGGATGACGACCCAGTACCTGTTTTGCCGCACCACGCCCATCGCGCGGGGCGATACCGTGCTGTTTCATGCCGCGGCCGGCGGTGTCGGCCTGATGGCCTGCCAATGGGCGGCGTCCGAGGGCATCCGCCTGATCGGAACCGCCGGCACCGATGAGAAATGCCGCCTCGCGCTCGACCACGGGGCGGATGCCTGCATCAACTATCGCGACACCGACTGGGCGGCGAAGGTGCAGGAGCTGACCGGTGGCAAGGGCGTCGACGTGGTGATGGACGCCGTGGGGGCGGACACGTTCGAAGGCTCGCTCAACTCGCTCAAGCCGCTTGGCATGATGATTTCCTTCGGCAATGCCTCCGGCCCCGTCCCGCCGTTCAACATCGGTATCCTCGGGCAGAAGGGCTCGCTCAAGATCACGCGGCCGACGCTTTTCACGCATATCGCCGATCACGACACCTGCCAGCAGATGGCGCGGGATCTGTTCGACAAGGTGACCTCCGGCGCGGTCAGGATCCGCATCGATCAGCGGTTCCCGCTAGAGGACGTTGCCGAGGCGCATCGCGCGCTCGAGGCGCGCAAGACGACCGGCCAGACGATCCTGACGGTCTAGGCCGCGCTTCGCCGGGTCATCAGGAACAGCGCCAGCGGCAGGCCGGCGCTGACCCCGATGGTGTAGGTCGCGGGGATCACGGCAAGAAACCAGCGATCCCGGCGCACCAGCCCCTCCCACAGCGCCCAGACCGTGAGCGCGACGGCGGCGATGGTCAGGTCGTAGACAAGCCCGCTGGTCGCGTCGTTGACGTACCACGCGTCGATCATCGCCGAGAGCGACCAGCCGTTGGCGTCGAACCAGGCGTAGAAATAGCTCCAGGGCAGGAGGGTTCCGACGACGATCAGGGCTACATATATGAGGCGCAGAAGGGTCATGACGATGATCTCCGGGTTCGGGCTGTGCCAGCAGGTAACGCGCAAGGGTGCGCCTGACCAGCGGAGGGAGCATTTTCCTCGCGGAGAACGACAGGGAAGACTGCAGGTTCCCGCCTGCGAAAAACCCGGGTTGTTGCGACTGCGGCCGCGCGAACGCAGCGTCGAGATTGACCAAGCGGACCAGCTTCAATAGGCATCCGCGAAACATTGTTGCGCGACAGGCCGCGGCGCGCGGCCCGTGTCGGGAGCCAAGGGGAACCCAGATGTCCGAGATTGAACGCGAAAGCATGGAATACGATGTCGTGATCGTGGGCGCAGGTCCCTCGGGGCTGGCCGCCGCGATCCGCCTGAAGCAGATCGACGCCGATCTGAATGTCGTGGTGCTCGAAAAGGGTTCGGAGGTTGGTGCGCATATCCTGTCGGGGGCCGTCCTCGATCCCGTGGGGCTGAACCAGCTGATCCCCGACTGGAAGAAGAAGGGCGCGCCGATCACGGTCCCCGTGCGGGAGGATCGCTTTTACCTGCTGGGCGAGGGCGGTTCGATGCGCCTTCCGAACGTCATGATGCCGCGCCTTATGAACAACCACGGCAACTACATCGTCTCGATGGGCAATGTCTGCCGCTGGCTGGCCGAACAGGCCGAGGAGCTGGGCGTCGAGATCTTCCCCGGCATGTCCTGCTCCGAGCTGGTCTATGGCGAGAATGGCGAGGTGAAGGGCGTGGTGGCGGGCGAGTTCGGGCTGAACCCCGACGGCACGCCCGGCGACGGCTACGAGCCGGGGATGGAGCTGCACGGCAAATACGTTTTGCTGGGCGAGGGCGTACGCGGCTCTCTGACCAAGGAAGTGCTTGCGAAATACGACCTTCAGGCCGGGAAGGACCCGCAGAAATTCGGCCTCGGCATGAAGGAAATCTGGGAGATCGACCCCGACAAGCACCAGGAAGGTCGCGTCGTCCACACGATGGGCTGGCCCTTGGGCAAGAACGCGGGCGGCGGGTCGTTCATCTATCACCTCGACAACAACCAGGTCTATGTGGGCTTCGTCGTCCACCTGAACTACGAGAACCCGTATCTCTACCCCTACGCGGAATTCCAGCGCTTCAAGCACCACCCGATGGTGGCCGAGCTTCTGAAAGGCGGAAAGCGGATCGCCTATGGCGCGCGGGCCATTTCCGAAGGCGGCTGGCAGTCGATGCCCAAGGCCGTGGCGCCCGGCGTGGCGATCCTGGGCTGCGGCGTTGGCCTCGTGAACGTTCCGCGGATCAAGGGCAACCACAACGCGATGCTCTCGGGCATCGAGGCGGCCGAGGCCGCGGCGGCGGCCATCGCCGAGGGACGCTCGGGCGATGAGCTGAGCGCGTATGACACATACATCCATACCGACGGTCCGATCGCCCGCGATCTCAAGCCCGTGCGCAACGTCAAGCCTCTCTGGTCGAAATACGGGCTGATGGGCGGCGTTTTCCTTGGCGGGATCGACATGTGGGTCGGCAGCATCACCGGCTGGAACCCGTTCGGCACCATGAGCCACGGCAAGTCCGACGCCGAGGCCACCGGAAAGGCCAAGTCCTTCGAGCCCATCGACTATCCCAAGCCCGACGGGGTGCTGAGTTTCGACCGCCTGACCAATGTCAGCTTCTCGATGACCAACCACGAGGAAAGCCAGCCCGCGCACCTGACGCTGAAGGACGCGAGTGTCCCGATCTCGGTCAACTGGCCCGAATACGCTGAGCCGGCGCAGCGCTACTGCCCGGCCGGGGTCTACGAAGTGGTGTCGGAGGAGGGCAAGGAACCGCGCTTCGTCATCAACTTCCAGAACTGCGTGCACTGCAAGACCTGCGATATCAAGGATCCCTCGCAGAACATCCACTGGACGGTGCCGCAGGGCGGGGACGGACCGAATTACCCCAACATGTGACGCGGGCAGACGTCGAGACGCGGGTTTTTCGGTCCGGCCCGCGAAATGTCGATCGGTGGTTCGCGGGCGAGGCGTCGGGTTTCGTTGCCCTTGCCGGGGTCGCGGCCTACTGTCTGACCCGAACAGGCTGGAGACCGGAATGCCACTGGTGCGATCACTTGGACCTTTCGCCGTCGTCGCCGCGCTTGCCGTTGCGAGCGCTCACGTCCCGACCCCGACCGTGGCGCAGGAGCTTTCGGATCTTGCCGGACCCTATCTCGCGGCCCGGATGGCGGTGCGCGACGGCGACCACCGGGAGGCCGCGGACTATTTCGAACGGGCCCTGCGCGCGGATCCGGGCAATCCGCTCCTGATTTCGAACGCGGTGTTCGCCAACGCGGCGCTGGGCCGGTGGGATGCCGCGGCCGTCATCGCCGAGGACCTTCCCGAAGACGCCACGGGTCAGGAACTGGCCGGTCTGGTGACCTTCGTGGACACGGTCAGCGCCGGCGACCTGGACGCCGCGCGCGCGGCGCTCGAGGCCGGACGCGGTGGCGGGCCCTTCGTCGATGAACTCTCGATGGGCTGGATCGAGTTCGGAGCCGGAAACATGGATCGCGCGGTCGCGGTTTTCGAGGAACTCGCGACAGACCAAAGCCTGTCCGAACTGGCCTGGCTGCATCTCGGGCTCGCACGCGCGGCCGTGGGCGATTTCGAGGCCGCCGACGAGATCCTGTCGGGAGAACGGACCGGACGGATCAGCCAGACCGAACGCGTCGTGCGGGCGCGGGCGGAAATCCTCGTTCAGCTTGGCCTGCGCGGGGACGCGCTGGACCTGCTCGACGGCTACACGCAGCGTGTGCCCGACCCCGCGCTTCTGGCGCTTCAGGCCCGGATCGGCGCGGGGGCGGAGGAGCCCTACAGCTTCGTGACCAGCTGGCAGGAGGGCATCTCGGAGGTGTTCTTAACCGTCTCGCAAGCCTTGGGCGCAGACGGTAATGGCCAGCTGCCGCTGATCTACGCCCGCGCGGCCTGGGCGATTTCGCCCCAGAACACCGACGCGCTGATCCTTGCCGGCCAGATCCTGACCGAGGGCGAGCAATACGCGCTCGCCGCAGAGGCCTACGACGCCGTTCCGGCGGAAGACGATCAGTATGTGGAGGCGCAGATGGGCCGCGCCGAGGCCCTCGAGCGGCAGGGCGATCTCGACGCCGCGCTCGCGACGCTTGAGGGGCTGGCAGAGGCGCAGCCCGATCTTGCGCCGATCCACGCGGCACTTGGCGACACATTCCGTCGGGCCGAGCGCTGCGAGGAGGCCATCGACAGCTACACCGCCGCGCTCGATCTCGTAGACACCAGCCAGTCGCGCTACTGGTTCCTGCATTACACGCGAGCCATCTGCTATCACGAGACCGACAACTGGCCTCCCGCCGAGGCCGATTTCCGCCGTGCGCTGGAACTCAACCCCGATCAGCCGCAGGTCCTGAACTACCTCGGCTATTCAATGGTCGAACAGCGCCGAAACCTCGACGAGGCGCTCGACATGATCGAACGCGCCGTCGCGGCAAGGCCCGATTCGGGCTACATCGTCGACTCGCTTGCCTGGGTTTACTACCGGCTCGGCCGGTTCGACGAGGCCGTCGAACCGATGGAGCGCGCGGCCGAGCTTCTGCCGACGGATCCGATCATCAACGACCATCTTGGCGACGTCTACTGGATGGTCGGGCGCAAGCGCGAAGCGCGGTTCCAGTGGCAGCGCGCGCTCAGCCTCGATCCCGCCGAGGAGGACGCCGAGCGCATTCGGCTCAAGCTCGATATCGGACTCGATTCCGTGCTCGAACAGGAAGGCGGGGTCGGAGAATCCCAGTGAAGTATTTCGCACCCGCGAAAGTGAACCTCGCGCTGCATGTCACGGGGCGCCGGGGCGATGGCTATCACCTGCTCGATTCGCTCGTGGTCTTCGCAGATGTGGGCGACTGGATCGATATCCGCGCGTCGCGGGAGATTGCCCTTTCCGTGTCGGGACCGCGCGCCGCCGGCGTTCCCACCGACCGCAGCAACCTCGTGTGGCGCGCGGCGGAAGCCTTCGGCACGGACCGCGGCGCGACGATCCGTCTGGACAAGCATCTGCCCCATGCCGGCGGGATCGGCGGAGGCTCCGCCGACGCGGGGGCGGCGTTGCGCGGGCTGGCCGAGCTGTGGCGCGTGCCGCTTCCCGCCCCGGACGCGCTTCTGGACATCGGAGCCGATATCCCGGTCTGCGCCGCCAGCGCACCGGCGCGGATGCGCGGGATCGGCGATATGCTGGACCCGGTGCCGCCGATCCCGCCGCTCTGGCTGGTGCTGGCCAATCCCGGCGTGGAGGTGCCGACAGGCCCGGTGTTCCGGGCGCTTGCCAGCACCGACAACCCGCCGCTGCCGGAGCCCGACTGGTCCGATGCGGAGGGGCTTCTGCGATGGCTCGCCGATACGCGGAACGATCTGGAACATGCCGCCATGGCGCTGGTGCCCGAGGTCGGGACCGTGCTGGACGCGCTGGGGGCGACGGACGGCTGCCGGTTGGCCCGGATGAGCGGGTCGGGCGGCACATGCTTAGGTGTATTCACCGAAGCGGAGGCGGCGAGGGCTGCGGCCCGGCACCTGCAAGAGGCCCATCGCCATTGGTGGGTCGAAGCGGCTGCGGTCCTGACGCGCGCGCCCTGACGGGCGATCAGGTCAGCCGCGCGACCACGTAATCCGCAAGATCCGACATCATCCCGGTCAGCGCATGATCAGGCACCTCGGCCAGTGCCGCGCGCGCCTCGGCGGCGTGGCGATAGGCCTCCGCGCGGGTCTCTTCGAGCGCGCCGTGGCGGCGCAGGATCTCCATCGCCTGATCGAGGTCGCCATCCTGCTGGTCGCCCTTTTCGATCGTGCGCACCCAGAAGGCACGTTCGATGGCGTCGGCCTTCGCCACGGCGCGGATCACCGGCAGCGTCAGCTTGCGCTCGCGGAAATCGTCGCCGGTGTTCTTGCCGATCTCGCCCGAGGCGCCGCCCCAGTCCAGCAGGTCGTCGGCCATCTGGAACGCCACGCCCAGCCCGTCGCCATAGCGCGCAAGGGCACTGACCACGGGGTCCGGCTGCCCGGCGATGATGCCGCCCACTTCGCACGCCGCCTCGAACAGCGCCGCGGTCTTGCCCCGGATGACCTGCAGGTAGATCGCTTCGGTCGTGGCGAGGTTCATGGCCGCCGTCAGCTGCAGCACCTCGCCCTCCGCGATGGTCGCGGCGGCATTCGACAGGATGTCGAGCACGCGCAGGTTCTGCGTCTCGACCATGAGCTGGAAGGCGCGGGCGAACAGGTAATCGCCCACAAGAACGCTGGACTTGTTGTCCCACAGAAGGTTCGCCGTGGGCCGACCGCGCCGCTTGCTGCTTTCGTCGACCACGTCGTCATGCAGGAGCGTGGCGGTATGGATGAACTCGACCGTCGCGGCGAGCTTGCGGTGATCCTCGCCCTCGTAGCCGCAGAGCCGTGCCGCGGCGAGGGTCAGCATCGGACGGATGCGCTTGCCGCCGGCCTCGACCAGATGCGCGGTGACCTCGGGAATGCGCGGCGCGTGTTCGGAGGCCATGCGTTCGCGGATCAGCGCGCCGGTGGCCTCGAGGTCCAAGGCCAGCGCGGCCTGCATCCGTTCGTGGGGTTTGGTGCTGGCGTCGTCGAGGCTCATGGCGCTGGCATCCCTTCGGTTGTCTCGACAAGCGGCGACCCTAGGGCTACATGCCGACCATGCTTGAGGTCCTGCGCAGCAACGATCCCACCGTCATCGCCTTTGCTTCGGCGCTCCTGTCCGGCGAGGATATAGAGGTGTTCGAGATGGACGTCCATATGAGCGCGCTGGAGGGATCGATCGGAATCCTCCCGCGTCGGCTGCTGGTGCGCCGGTGCGACGCGTTCCGCGCCCGTGCCGTTCTGCGCGACAACGACCTGCCCGTTCTCGAGTGACCGACAGCGGCCTGACACGCGATGCGTTCCTCGGCGGGCGCGTGCATGTCTGGCAGCCGGCAGCCGGGTATCGCGCCGGCATCGATCCGGTGTTTCTGGCGGCCGCCTGTCCGGCACGGTCCGGCGATCACGTGCTCGAGCTTGGATGCGGGGTGGGCGTGGCGTCCCTCTGCCTTGCCGCGCGTGTCCCGGGCCTGACCCTGACGGGGGTCGAGCGGCAGGCCGACTATGCCGCGCTCGCCCGGCGAAATGCGCGCGAGGCCGCGTCCCCGCTCCGGATCGTGGAGGCCGATATCGCGTGCCTTCCCGCGGAGCTACGGCAGTTGGCCTTCGATCAGGTGATCGCCAACCCGCCCTACTTTCGCGCGGGCGCTGGCACGGCGGCGCACGATGCCGGGCGGGAGGCGTCGCTGAGGGAGGACACGGCCCTTCGGGTCTGGGCCGAGGTCGCGCGCGCGCGCCTGAAGCCGCGCGGCTGGCTGACGCTGATCCAGCAGGTCGAGAGACTGCCGGACGTTCTGGCGGTGCTTGACGGGTTCGGCTCGATCTCCGTGCGCCCGCTGCAGTCGCGGGAGGGGCGGGCCGCGGGCCGCGTCGTCCTGCGGGCGCGCAAGGGCGGACGGGCGGCGTTCCGGCTGCTGGCGCCGGTTGTCCTGCATGAGGGTGCGGCGCATCTGGAGGATGGCGAAAGCTACGCGCCCGGGGTTCAAGCGGTCCTGCGAGATGGCGCCGAGCTGCCCTGGCCCGATGGGCGATAGATTGCAATTGAAATATCCAATCCGTTGAATGGCGTGACACGACTCACAATCCGTGGTTGCCTGAGGACGTTGACCACAATCGAGAGGAGGACCATCGATGTCTCTTGGCGCCCATCTTCAGGAACTGAAGAAGAAGCACGCAAATCTCTCGGAACGCGTGGAACAAGCGCAACGCAGCCCAAGCATCGACGATCTCGACATTCGTGCCCTCAAGAAGGAAAAGCTCCGCGTGAAGGAGGAGATTGCGCGCCTCGAAGTCTGAGGCTTCCCGGGGGGCGCCCCGACAAGCGCGGCGTCCCCGACGCTCCATCCTGAGACCGCCATTCGGCGGCAGTCCTGAGCCGTATGCTTTCGAGGCAGGCGGCAGATCATTCCTTTCCCTTTTTTCTGCCAGCCTGCTGAGGGCATTCGGCACGGTATTCCCGTTCTGCTTGAGCCTCGACCTGTGCCGACGGCGCAGCCGAGCCCTGCGCTGGGCGAATTGCGGGGTTTCCCGATTGTGCATTGTTAGGTCAGGTCAGCTGACCCATATAGAGCGCAAGAGGGAACAGGCAGACAAAAGGATGCTCAGGATGGAAAGCTTCGCACGCACGCCCGAACTTCGCGCCCGGATCGCGGCAGGCCGCGCCGAATGCGCCAGCTACTTCTGGAAATCGCTGGCCGACATGTTCCGCCGCTGAACCATAAGCGGCAGATACGAAAAAGGCCGGGGTCATCGCCCCGGCCTTTCGCGTTTCCGACGGGTCGCGATCAGACGAAGAACTGCGCGCCGTTGGCGGAGATCGTCGATCCGTTGATGAAGCCCGCATCGTCGGAGGCAAGGAACACCACGCAGCGCGCGATTTCCTCGGGCTCGCCCAGTCGGCCCGCGGGGATCAGCGGGATGATCTTGGAATTCAGCACGTCCTCGGGGATGGCGCGGACCATTTCGGTGCCGATATAGCCGGGGCAAATCGCGTTCGCCGTGATGCCGGCGCGCGCGCCTTCCTGCGCCAGCGACTTGACGATCCCCAGATCGCCCGCCTTGGTCGCGGCGTAGTTCACCTGACCGGCCTGACCCTTCTGGCCGTTGATCGACGAGATCACGATGATCCGGCCGAACTTGCGCTCGCGCATGCCGGGCCAGACCGGGTGGATCGTGTTGAAGACACCCGTGAGGTTCGTGTCGATCACTTCCCTCCACTGCTCAGGCGTCATGCGGTGGAACATCGCGTCGCGCGTGATGCCGGCATTCGCCACCACCACGTCGATCGGGCCCAGATCGGCCTCGACCTGCTCGATCCCGGCCTTGGAGGCGTCGTAATCCGCGACGTTCCACTTGTAGGTCTTGATGCCGGTTTCCTCGGTGAACTTCGCGGCCTTTTCGTCATTGCCGGCATAGGTGGCGGCGACCTCGTAGCCCTCCGCCTTCAGGGCCTTTGAAATGGCCTCTCCGATGCCGCGGCTCCCGCCGGTGACGAGCGCTACTCTTGCCATGGTCTCCTCCAGTCTGGCGTCTGTCGTTGGAAACGGTGTTACGCGGAGACTGCCGGGGGCGCAACAATGTTGCGCATGTCATCTTGCCGCGTGGCAACGAAAAAGGGCGCCCGAAGGCGCCCCGATCCGGTGACTCAGGGGCGTTCGACGCAGAGCGCCACGCCCATGCCGCCGCCGATGCACAGCGTGGCGAGGCCCTTCTTGGCATCCCGGCGCTGCATCTCGAAGAGAAGCGTGTTGAGAACCCGCGCGCCCGAGGCGCCGATCGGGTGGCCGATGGCGATGGCGCCGCCGTTCACGTTCACGATCTCGGGGTCCCAGCCCATGTCCTTGTTCACGGCGCAGGCCTGTGCGGCGAAGGCCTCGTTGGCCTCGACGAGGTCGAGGTCGTCGACCTTCCAGCCGGCCTTTTCCAGCGCCTTGCGCGACGCGTAGATCGGGCCGACGCCCATGATCGAGGGATCGAGGCCGGCGGTGGCGTAGGAGGCGATCCGCGCCAGCGGCTCGATGCCGCGCTTCTCGGCTGTCTCCGCGCTCATCAGGAGCGTGGCGGCGGCACCGTCGTTGAGACCGCTTGCGTTGGCCGCCGTGACCGAGCCGTCCTTGGTGAAGGCGGGGCGCAGTTTCTGCATCGCCTCCATCGTGGCGCCGTGGCGGATGTATTCGTCGCTATCCACGACGATGTCGCCCTTGCGGGTCGAGATCGTGACCGGCGAGATCTCGTTGACGAACTTGCCGGCCTTCTGCGCGGCCTCGGCCTTGTTCTGGGAGGCCACGGCGAATTCGTCCTGCATGTCGCGGGAGATCTGCCATTGCTCGGCCACGTTCTCGGCGGTCTGGCCCATGTGATAGCCGTTGAACGCGTCCCAGAGGCCGTCGCGGATCATCGTGTCGATATATTTCAGGTCGCCCATCTTCTGGCCCTGCCGCAACGCCGCGGCGTGGGGGCTCATGGACATGTTCTCCTGCCCGCCGGCCACGACCATTTCGGCATCGCCCAGCATGATGTGCTGTGCGCCGAGTGCCACGGCCCTGAGGCCCGAGCCGCAGACCTGGTTTATACCCCAGGCCGCGCTTTCCTTGGGCAGGCCCGCATTGATATGCGCCTGGCGCGCGGGGTTCTGGCCCTGTGCCGCGGTCAGCACCTGGCCCAGGATGGTCTCGGACACCTCGGACTTGTCGACGCCGGCGCGCTCGACCACCGCCTCGATGACGATGCGGCCAAGCTCATGCGCTGGCGTGTTGGCGAAGGAGCCGAGGAAGCTTCCGACAGGCGTGCGTGCCGCGCTGGCGATGACGACGTTGGTCATGGGGTCCCTTTCCCTTGTCTTTCATGCGCGAGTCCGGCCCGGCGCCATCGCCGGTATGCGGACCCATGGCCGGACAGTGACCTCGCGCACCCGCAGGGCGCGAAAACGCAGCCGACCGTTCGCGCAGATGTCTAAGGTCGGGGCGGATGCGGCACAACAGACAGGGTGTCTCAGGGTAAAGGCGCGCGGGGTCAGGACGGGGCGGGCGTTTCCCACGGTGGTTTGAGCGAGGGAACGGCAAAGAAATACCCCTGCATGCAGTCGACCCCGGCCTGGGCCAGCCACTTCGCCTCGGCCTCGGTCTCGACGGATTCGGCCACGACCAGCATGTCGAAATGGCGGCCCAGCGAGATCAGCGCCTCGGTCACCACCTGGTTGTCGGGGTCGTCGTCCACGCTGCGGGCGAACTGGCCGTCGATCTTCAGGATGTCGAAGCAGAAATGCTTGAGATGCCGGAAAGCGGTGGACCCGGCGCCGAAATCGTCCAGCGCGAAGGTGACACCCTTGGCGCGCAACTCCTCCATGAAGACGGTGACGATCTCGGGCATCTGCATGGCCGAGCTTTCCGTGATCTCGAGGATCAGGCGCTCGACCACGTCGGGATGATTGCGGCTGAAGCGGCGCAAGATGCCCATCCATTTCGGGTAGCCGATGGACCGGGCCGACATGTTGATGGCAAGCCGCAGGCCGGGGTTCGCCTTGAGCGTGCGCAGCCCCGTCACCAGTGCCGCGCAGTCGATGCGCCGGCCAAGGTCGCGCTCTTCCACGTTGCTCATGAAATCGCGCGCCGGGATGATGCGGCCGGTGTCGTCGAGCACCCGGATCAGCCCCTCGTAGAAAAGCACGCCGGTTCCGTCGGCGCGCATCGCGGGCTGAAAGGCCAGTTTCGTGTCGCCCCGGTCCAGCGCGCGTTCCACCATCGAAAGCGTGCCGCCGTCCCGTTGCGCAAGCGCCGCCTCCAGCGGGGATCCGAGGCCCGGGTCCAGTTGCGACAGGCGGCCGGTCCTGTTGCGCCGTTGCGGCCGCAGGGGTTGCGTGTCGCCGTCCATGGTGTCCTCCATCCTTCTGTCGCCGCGCGGTGTGGCCGGCGCGCCGTGGCCCGCCGCGATGCGGGTCGTGGACTTTCTGTCCGGGCAGCCGTTAAGAAGTTTTGAAATCCGGGTTTTCGTTCAATTGCAGGAGGTCTCGATGGCAGGCGAAGGCCGGTGCGAATGGTGCGGGACCGACCCGCTTTACGTCGCCTATCACGACACCGAATGGGGCGTGCCCGAGCGGGACGGCCGCGCGCTATGGGAAAAGCTGGTGCTCGACGGGTTTCAGGCCGGGCTCGCCTGGATCACGATCCTGCGCAAGCGCGACGCATTCCGGGCCGCGTTCGAAGGTTTCGACCCCGAGGTGATCGCCGGCTGGGGCGAGGCGGAGGTGAAGCGGTTGCTCTCGGATCCGGGGATCGTGCGCCATCGCGGCAAGATCGAAGCCACCATCGGCAATGCGAAGGCCTATCTGGCGATCGAGCGGCAGGATGGCTTCGCCGATTTCGTCTGGAGCCATGTCGACGGCGTGCCGATGCAGAACGCATGGGCCGCTCAGGGCGATGTGCCGGCCGCGACCGAGCTTAGCACGCGATTGTCGAAGGACCTGAAAAAGGCGGGCTTCAGGTTCTGCGGGCCGACCATCGTCTATGCGTGGATGCAGGCGACGGGCCTTGTGAACGATCACCTCACCGGCTGCCCGCGCCATGCGGAGATCGCCGCGCTGGGGCAGGAGGGGGCGGATTTCTCGCGAAATCCGTAACGGAAAACGCGCGTTTTCCGTGTCGTTTTCCGTGCGGAAAACGCGCCCCTAGCCGCCGACCAGAATCGCCTCGATCACCGCGATCGCCTCGGGGCTGTCCCAATGCGCGTCGCCGCGAAGGCGCGCGATCTCCTCGCCTTCGGGGTTCAGGATAACGGTGATCGGCAGGCCGAACACGCCCATCTCGCGGGCGATCTGCTGGTTGATGTCGCGATGCTGCTGCAGGTCCGTGACGCCGGTTTCCTCGAAGAACCGCCGGATGGCCTGCGGCTGGTTGAACCCGGTGGCCAGCGTCACCACGGCGAAATCCTCGCCGCCAAGCTGGTCATGGAGGTTCTGAAGCGACGGCATTTCCTCGCGGCAGGGCGCGCACCACGTCGCCCAGAAATTCAGGACGATGTGGCGCCCCTCGTAGTCCGCCAGGGACCCCTCGGTGCCATCGACCCGCAGGAACGGCAGGTCCGAGGCGGGTTGCGGGGCGTCATGCAGCACAAGCCCCCGCATCTCGCCGGTCAGAAGCCCGGACACGTCCTGCGCGTTTGCACCGACGCAAAGCGCGAGGTAGAGGACGGACGCCAGAAACATGCGGAACATCTGAATTCCCTCCGAAAGGCGAGACGACATGACCAAGACGGGCTCCAACACGATGTGGGGCGGGCGCTTTGCCGCCGGGCCGGACGCGATCATGGAGGCGATCAACGCCTCGATCGGGTTCGACAAGCGACTGGCGCGCCAGGACATCGAAGGCTCCCGTGCCCATGCCGCCATGCTGGCGGCCACGGGCATCCTGAGGGATAGCGATGCCGAGGCCATCCGGGAAGGCCTTCTCACGGTCTTGTCAGAGATCGAGGGCGGCAGTTTCGCGTTTTCCACCGCGCTGGAGGACATCCACATGAACGTGGAGGCGCGCCTGAAGGAGATCGTGGGCGAACCCGCCGGACGCCTTCACACCGCGCGGAGCCGAAACGACCAGGTCGCGACCGATTTCCGGCTCTGGGTGCGCGAGCAGACCGACGCGGCGATCGCGGGGCTCGAGTCTCTGCAGCGCGCGCTTCTGGCGCAGGCGAACGCAGGCGCGGACTGGATCATGCCGGGCTTCACCCATCTGCAGACGGCTCAGCCCGTGACATGGGGCCACCACATGATGGCCTATGTGGAGATGTTCGGCCGCGATGCCTCCCGCTTTCGCGACGCACGGGCGCGGATGAACGAATGCCCGCTCGGGGCGGCGGCGCTGGCGGGCACGTCCTTTCCCATCGACCGGGAGATGACGGCGCAGGCGCTGGGCTTCGACAGGCCCTGTGCCAATTCGCTCGATGCCGTGTCCGACCGCGATTTCGCGCTGGAGTTCCTGTCGGCGGCCACCATCACCGCCATGCATCTCAGCCGTCTGGCCGAGGAGCTGGTGATCTGGACCTCGGCGCAGTTCCGTTTCGTGACGCTGTCCGACCGGTTCTCGACCGGCTCCTCGATCATGCCGCAGAAGAAGAACCCCGATGCAGCCGAGCTGATCCGCGCCAAGATCGGGCGCATCCTCGGGGCGAACGTGGCGCTTCTGACCGTGATGAAGGGGCTGCCCTTGGCCTATTCCAAGGACATGCAGGAGGACAAGGAACAGGTCTTCGACGCCGCCGACAGCCTGATGCTGGCGCTGGCCGCCATGGACGGTATGGTCCGCGACATGGAGGCCAACGTGCCCGTGCTGGAGGCGGCGGCGGCCTCGGGCTTCTCCACCGCGACCGATCTTGCCGACTGGCTGGTGCGCGAACTGGACATGCCGTTTCGCGACGCGCATCATGTGACAGGCACGCTGGTGGCCATGGCCGAGGCGCGGGGCTGCGATCTGCCGGACCTCACGCTCGAGGACATGACCGGGGTGGAGCCGCGCATCACCGGGGCCGTCTACGACGTGCTGGGTGTGCACAACTCGGTGGCCTCGCGCATGTCCTATGGCGGCACCGCCCCCGATCAGGTGCGCGCGCAGGTGGCAAGATGGGAGGAGCGTCTGGGATGACCCACAAAGGATACCGTTCGCCGCTCGGGCGCGTCGCGCCGGCGCTTGCCCTTCTGGCCCTGTTGGCGGCCTGCGGTGTGGATGGTGAGCCCGAGCAACCCACGCGCGCCACGTTCGCGCCGACCGATCTGCCGGCAGCCGAAACACATCGCTGAACCAGAGCGTTATGTCGATTTGTGTCCGGGGCGCGATACCCGGTTGAACCCGCCGTGCTTCGTGCTTACCGTTTGCCGCTCATGGTCGCGGGGTGCGCGGCCGGTTCGGGTTTCTGCGGCAGGCTGACATGGAAAAGATTCCGATGACCCCCTCGGGGCTCAAGGCCCTGAATGACGAGTTGAAGCAGCTCAAGTCCGTCGAGCGGCCGGCGATCATCCGCGCCATCTCGGAGGCGCGCGAGCATGGCGATCTGTCGGAAAACGCCGAGTATCATTCCGCCAAGGAAAAGCAGTCCTTCATCGAGGGCCGCATCAAGGAACTGGAGGGCATGATCTCGCGGGCGCAGGTCATCGACCCCAGGACCCTGTCCGGACCCATCAAGTTCGGCGCGACGGTCGTGCTGGTCGATGAGGACGACGCCGAGAAGACCTTCATGATCGTCGGAGAGGCAGAGGCCGATATCGAGAAGGGCCTTCTGAACATCAAGTCGCCGCTGGCGCGCGCCTTGATCGGCAAGGAGGAGGGCGATAGCGTCGAGGTGCGCACGCCCGGTGGCAGCAAGGACTACGAGATCCTGAGTATCAGGTACGAATGATCCCGTCCGCTCCGTTTCGGCGCGCCCGCATGTTCCGACGGAAGGTCCTGTCGCCCGATGCCCGACGACCGTAAGCCCTCACCGCTCGAGCTCGGCCTCTATGCGCGTGCCGAGGCGGAACCCCGCATCACGCTGATCGAGATCGTCGCAGGTGCGCTCACGCTTGTCTGGCTGCTGGCTGTGCTGTTCTTCGGTGTTGGCGGGGCCGAGGATGGCGGATCGGGCGGCGCGGGCGGCCTCGCGCGCTCCGTCCTTGCCGTTCTGGCGGTGCTTCTGCCCGTCGCGCTGATCTGGGTGGCGGCGGTGGCGGCGCGCACGGCGCGGAGCCTGCGCCAGGAGGCCAGCCGCCTGCAGGCCTCCATCGACGCCATGCGCATCGCCTATGTGGAGCAGCAGCAGAACGCCGCGCTCAACATCAAGCCCGAGCTTCTGCGCCGCTTCGAGGAATTGCTTGCGGCGCAGGGCGTGGCCGAGGCCGGGCGGCCCGCCACCTTCACGTCCCTGCGCGCGCTGGCGCCGCCGGAAACGCGTGCCGCCATGGTGGAGGCGGCCGACGCGACCGACGCGGACGTGCCCCAGCCTTCGCTCGCCTTCGCCCAGCCCGACCCGCGCGAGCCGATCTCGGTCGCCGAATTCATCAAGGCGCTGAACTTTCCCGAGAACGAGCACGACAAGGAGGGGTTCCGGACCCTGCGCCGTGCGCTGGAGGATCCGGGCACGGAGCGCCTGATCCGCGCCAGCCAGGACGTGCTGACCCTGATGAGCCAGGACGGCATCTACATGGACGACCTGCGGCCCGACCGCTCGCGCCCCGAGATATGGCGGCGTTTCGCGCAGGGCGAACGCGGGCGGACTGTCGCGGGGCTGGGCGGCGTCAATGACCGGTCTTCCCTCGTGCTTGCGGCCGGGCGGATGAAGAAGGACCCGATCTTTCGCGACGCGGCGCACCATTTCCTGCGCCATTTCGACCGGACCTTCATGGAATTCGAGCGCCACGCCTCGGACGAGGATATCGCGCGGCTTGCCGAAACGCGCACCGCGCGGGCCTTCATGCTGCTGGGGCGGGTGACGGGGACGTTCGACTAGGACGCGTCTAGCTGCGGGGCGGGCGCGGCCTGTAGACCGGCAGGCGCCAGCCGAAGGCAAGCGACCCCGCCCGGAGCGCGAAGGCCGTGAGCACGCAGGCCACCACCGGTGCCGCGGCGTGGGCCGAGATCAGCGGCGCCAGAAGGGCGGCGCCTGCGCCCGCCAGCGCGGCGGTGGCGTAAAGCTCCCCCTGTTTCAGGACCAGCGGCACCTCGTTGGCGACCACGTCGCGCATGAGCCCTCCGAAGGTGCCCGTCGCCACCCCCATCACGAGAACGATGGGCCACGACGCCCCCATTTCGGTCGCGGCCGCCACGCCTGCCGCTGCCGCGACGGGCAGGGCCAGCGCATCGAGCCAGATCAGCACCCTCAACCGGCTTTCCAGCAGATGCGCGCCGAAAAAGACGATCAGCGCGACGCCGCAGGCCAGCGCGATGGGCATCGGGTCGGCGATCCAGAACACGGGATGGCGGTCGAGCATCAGGTCGCGCAGCGTCCCGCCCCCTACCGCCGTCAGGCAGGCGAGGAAGAAGAAGCCCACGATATCGAGCTGCGCCCGGCTTGCGGCAAGCGCGCCCGTGGCCGCGAAGATCATCGCCGCGGCGTAGTCGAGCGCGACCAGCGTCGTCATCTGAACGGCTTCATCCCGGCCCGCGCCAGTTCATCGGCACGTTCGTTTTCCGGGTGGCCCGCATGGCCCTTGACCCATTCCCATGTCACGTCATGGCGCTCGGCGGCCTCGTCGAGGCGGCGCCAGAGGTCTTCGTTCTTGACCGGTTTCTTCGTCGAGGTCTTCCAGCCATTGCGCTTCCAGCCGTGGATCCAGCCGGTCACGCCATTCTTCACATAGGCGCTGTCGGTGACCAAGGTGATGCGCGAGGGACGGTCCAGCGCCTCCAGCGCCGCGATGGCGGCCAGAAGCTCCATCCGGTTGTTGGTGGTATTGGCCTCGCCGCCCTTCAGTTCGCGTTCCTTGAGCACGGTGTCGCCGCGCTTCGCCTGCAAAAGCGCGCCCCAGCCGCCGGGTCCGGGGTTCCCGGAACAGGCCCCGTCGGTATAGGCGAAAAGCTCAGGCATCGCGGCGGCTCGTCATCAGGATGAAGGGATCGACGGTGCCGGCCAGCCCCTTGCCCGCGCCCTCGGTTGCGTCGGTGGGCGTCATTCCGGCTTCGGTCAGCAGGGCTTGGAGCTCCGCCCGGGTGACGTAGCTGTAGAACCGGCCCAGCGCATCGCGCCCCTCGCCCTCCCCCAGCTTGAGCCCGAGGAAAAGCCAGCCGCCGGGGACAAGCGCCTTCGCCATTGCCGCGATATGCACGGGATGCTCGGCCTTGGGCGTGTGCAGCAGGCTGAAGCTGCACCAGATGGCGTCGAAGGCCTCCGTTTCGGTCAGGCTGACGAAGGTCCGCAGATGCGCGTCGAGGCCCTTGGCGCGCGCCATCTCGACGAAATCGGGGCTCGCGTCCCAAGCGCTCACGGCGAAGCCCTTCTCCTGCATCGCCCGCGCATGCGTGCCGGGACCGCAGCCGATGTCGAGGATGCGCGCGCCGGGCGCCAGCCGCCCGAGAAAGGCGTCGAGCGCGGCGGTCTCTCCGTCCGTGGGCGCCATCGCCGCGTAACGACCGGCCTCGGCGGCATAGACTGCGAGGGTTTCGCGGTCGGCGTTCATCCCTCCGCGCCCAGTCCAACGATCAGGCAGGCCGCGACCACGGTCGTCAGCAGAAGGCGCAGGCGCATCCACCAGTCGGGCGCGAGACCCGCCCGCGCCGCCGTCCAGTCGATCGGCAGCAGCGCCACGAACCCCACAAGCAGCGCCATGAGCGCCGGTCCCGTCGCCCCGGTGGCTGCGAAGAAGGCCCAGATCGGCGGCAGCACCGAGAGCGCGTAGAAGTATCCCGCGACCAGTCCGGTCGCCCGCGTCGCGAAGCCCCAGATGACGCCCGCCATGAAGGACAGGATGACGAGGCCGTAGATCTGCATGACCGCCGCGCCTTGGAACCGCCCTGGCAGGAAGCCCGAAGCCCAGTCCGTCAGGCCCGGCGCGAGTATGCCCGCGGCCCCCCACAGGAACGGGAGCAGGCCTGCAAGACCAAGCGCGAGGGCGGAGGCGGGGATGCGCGACATGCGCCCTATCTGCCCCGGTCGCGGCGGGGCGGCAAGGGTCCGTGCGGCGTTATCCGGCCGGAAGGTCGGGTTCGGGACACGGGCAGGCGCGGCGCGCCGTCACTCCGCCGGCACGCGCAGGACGCGGGGCACCTTGAACTCCACGTCTTCCTTGGCGGTTTCCACCAGCTCGACCGTCACGTCGTAGCGGTCGCGGAAGGCGTCGACGACCTCGTCCACCAGAACCTCGGGCGCGCTGGCGCCTGCGGTGATGCCAAGGGTCGCGATCCCCTCCAGCGCGCGCCAGTCGATGTCGCTGGCCCGCTGCACCAGTTGCGCATACTGGCACCCGGCGCGCGCGCCGACCTCCACGAGACGCCTGGAGTTGGAGGAGTTGGGCGCGCCCACCACCAGCATCGCGTCGGCCTTTGGCGCCATCGCCTTGACCGCTTCCTGCCGGTTGGTCGTGGCGTAGCAGATGTCTTCCTTGTGCGGCCCGACGATCCCCGGGAACCGCGCCTTAAGGGCGGCAACGATATCGGCCGTGTCGTCGACGCTCAACGTCGTTTGCGTGACGAAGGCCAGCCGCTCGGGGTCGCGCACCTCGACAGTGGCCACGTCATCGACGGTTTCGACAAGCAGCACCTCGCCCTCGGGCAGCTGGCCCATGGTGCCGACGGTCTCGGGATGGCCGGCATGGCCGATCATGATCATCTGCAGCCCGTTCTCGTGATGCCGGGCGGCCTCGATATGGACCTTGGAGACCAGAGGGCAGGTCGCGTCCACGAACAGCATCTCGCGCCGCGCGGCCTCGGCCGGGACGGCCTTGGGCACGCCATGGGCCGAGAAGATGACGGGGCGATCCGCCGGGCATTCGTCGAGTTCCTCGACGAAAACCGCGCCCTTGGCCTTGAGATCGTCCACCACGAACTTGTTGTGCACGATCTCATGGCGGACGTAGACGGGCGCGCCCCATTTCTCCAGCGCCATCTCGACGATCTTGATCGCGCGGTCGACCCCGGCGCAGAAACCGCGCGGCGCGGCGAGATAGACGGTCAGGGGCGGCTTGGTCATCGGATCGCTCGAAGTCGAAGTGGCACGGTGGCATTGCAACCAGAGGTAGGGCTTTCCCCGGCACGCGTCCAGAGCGGCGTCCCTGTCCCGGTCGCGTATCCCGTGTTGCCTTTTCCGCGCCGAGGGACCGACGCGGCTTCAGTCCTCGACGGTTTCCTCTTCGTCGCGGACGCGCTCGTAGCGCGGCTCACGAGGGGGGCGACCGATCACGTCCTTCAGCTCGTCCAGCTCGATGAAATTGTCGGCCTGCCGGCGCAGATCGTCGGCGATCATGGGCGGCTGGGACCGGATCGTGGAGACGACCGATACCCGCACTCCCTTGCGCTGAAGCGCCTCGACGAGCGGCCGGAAATCGCCGTCGCCGGAGAAAAGGACGATGTGATCCACATGCGCGGCGGTTTCCATGGCATCGACCGTCAGTTCGATATCCATGTTGCCTTTCACCTTGCGGCGGCCGCTGGCGTCGGTGAATTCCTTCGCCGGCTTGGTCACCATGGTGAAGCCGTTGTAATGAAGCCAGTCGACCAGTGGGCGGATCGGAGAATAATCGTCATTCTCCAGAAGCGCCGTGTAATAGAAGGCGCGCAAAAGCTTGCCGCGTTGCATGAATTCCTGGCGCAACAGCTTGTAATCTATGTCGAAAGACAGCGCCTTTGCGGCTGCGTAAAGATTCGAGCCGTCAATGAACAGCGCCAGCCGTTCGTCCCGGTAGAACATTGTAAATTCCCATGTCCAATGTGGCGAAGCCGGCGAAATCCTCCTAGGGAGTGAGCCCAGGCAGCCGAAGACGCGATGCGCGAAAAAATAAAGGATTGTGACAGAGGTGCAAGTAAACAAATGCGGGCCGGGTGAGAAACAGGCGCTTGTCGCCCTCGGGGCGAACCTGCCGATCGGGCGCGCGACCCCACAAGAGAACGTCACGGCCGCCATGGACATGCTGGAAAAGCGCTGTGGCACGAGCCTTCGCCGGAGCCGTCTGTGGCGCACACCGGCTTATCCCGAAGGCGCGGGTCCGCCCTTCGTGAACGCAGCCCTGTCGCTCGACTGGCAGGGCACGGCAAGGGAACTGCTGGCCCTGCTGCACGGCGTGGAGGAAGCCTTCGGACGGCAACGCACCAGCCGCTGGGAGGCCCGCAGGATGGACCTCGACCTGATCGGCCTCGGTGATCTCGTTCTGCCGGATCCAGACGGGTTCCGGACGTGGCACGATCTCCCCCCCGAAGAGGCGGCGACGCGCATGCCGGACGAGCTGATCCTGCCGCACCCGCGCATGCACGAGCGGGTCTTCGTTCTTGCGCCGCTCTGCGAGGTCGCGCCCGACTGGCGCCATCCGGTGCTGGGCCGGACCGTGCGCGAGATGCTCGACGCGCTCCCTGCCTCCGACCATGCGGGGGTCGCGCCTTTGGGGCCGCGGGGCGAAGGGATGGACGCGACCCCCTGATCGGCAGAATCGCCTTGTGTTTTCGCCTCGGCGCCCTTAGATCAGGCGCTTCTGACGAATTTGCATCCGATCCGGAGGATCAACATGGCACGCGTGACCGTCGAAGATTGCGTCGACAAGGTTCCGAACCGTTTTGAACTTGTCATGCTGGCAGGGCATCGCGCCCGCGAGATCGCCAAGGGTTCGCCCCTGACGATCGACCGCGACAACGACAAGAACCCGGTGGTGGCACTCCGCGAGATCGCGGAAGAGACCCAGAGCGCCGCGGACCTGCGCGAGCGTCTGATCGAAAGCCACCAGACCCAGATCGAGGTCGATGAGCCCGAAGAGGACGCGATGGCGCTTCTGCAGGGTGTCGAGCGCGACCGCCCTGTCGAGGACGACATGAGCGATGAGCAACTCCTGCGCGCCATGATGGAAGCGCAGATGCAGAAGTGACCGGCCGGTCGGTGCGGCCGGCCGCGAGGTGACGGCCAAACGATGATTGACGCCGACGACCTGGTCAGCCTGGTCCGCAACTACAATCCGAAGACGAACGAGGCGCTGATCCGCGGCGCCTACGACTACGCACGGCGCATGCATGAGGGGCAGACCCGCCACTCGGGCGAGCCCTATTTCACGCATCCCGTTTCCGTCGCCGCGATCCTCACGGAACAGCGGCTCGATGACGCCACGATCATGACGGCGCTTCTGCACGACACGATCGAGGACACGAAGGGCACCTATTCCGAGATCGCCGCGGAATTCGGCCCCGACGTGGCCGAGCTGGTCGACGGGGTGACCAAGCTCACCAATCTGGAACTCTCCAGTCGCGAGACCAAGCAGGCGGAAAACTTCCGCAAGCTCTTCATGGCGATGTCCAAGGACCTGCGGGTGATCCTCGTGAAGCTTGCCGACCGGCTGCACAACATGCGCACGATCCGCCACATGCCGCCCGAGAAGCAGGCGAAGAAGGCGCATGAGACGATGGACATCTATGCGCCGCTCGCCGGCCGGATGGGCATGCAATGGATGCGCGACGAGCTCGAGGACCTGTCGTTCCGGGTCCTGAACCCCGATGCCCGCGCCTCGATCATCCGCCGCTTCGTCACGCTGCAAAGGGAAACCGGCGACGTCATCCCCAAGATCACCGACGACATCGAGACGGTCCTCGAGAAACACGGCGTGTCGGCGGATGTCTTCGGCCGCGCCAAGAAACCCTTCTCGATCTGGCGCAAGATGCAGGAAAAGCAGCTGGCGTTCTCGCGGCTGTCGGACATCTACGGGTTCCGCGTCATCACCGAGACCGAGGATGACTGTTACCGGGTGCTGGGCGCCATCCACCAGCGCTGGCGCGCGGTGCCGGGGCGGTTCAAGGACTACATCAGCCAGCCCAAGTCAAACGGCTATCGCTCGATTCACACCACGGTCTCGGGCCGCGACGGCAAGCGGGTGGAGGTGCAGATCCGCACCCGCCAGATGCACGAGGTGGCCGAGGCCGGCGTCGCGGCGCACTGGGCCTATCGCGACGGGGTGCGCACGCAGAACCCCTTTGCCGTCGATCCCGCACGCTGGCTCGAAAGCCTGACGGAACGGTTCGAGAATGCCGAGGATCACGACGAGTTTCTCGAACACGTGAAGCTCGAGATGTATTCCGACCAGGTGTTCTGCTTCACGCCCAAGGGCGATGTGGTGAAGCTGCCCAAGGGCGCGACGCCGATCGATTTCGCCTACGCGATCCACACGCGGATCGGCCATTCCTGCGTCGGCGCGCGGCTCGACGGTCTGCGGGTGCCGCTGTGGACCCGGCTGAAGAACGGCCAGTCGGTCGAGATCCTGACCGCCGAGGGGCAGACCCCGCAGGCCACATGGCTCGACATCGCCGTGACCGGCCGCGCCAAGGCCGCGATCCGGCGGAACCTGCGCGAGGTCGACCGCGAACGCTACATCAAGCTGGGGCGCGAACTGGCGCGCGTGGCCTTCGAGCAGATCGGCAAGAAGGCCACCGACAAGGCCATAGCGACGGCGGCCAAGATGCTGAACCTCGCCGAGGGCGACGAGGTGCTTGCGCGTATCGGTTCGGCCGAGTTGTCCGCGCGTGCCGTGGTCGCCGCGCTTTACCCCGAGGTCGGCCATGACGAGACCCAGGGCGAGGTCGAGGCGCGCCGCGCCGTGATCGGCCTGCCGCCCGGTGCCTCGACCCGGCGTGCGCAGTGTTGTCAGGCCGTTCCGGGCGAGCGCATCGTGGGCATCGCCTATCCGGGAAAGGGCCCTATCGTGCATGCCATCGACTGCGAGGCGCTGGCCGCCTTCGACGATGCGCCCGACCGCTGGATCGACCTGCACTGGACCGATGGCCGCCATGCCCCGGTCCACAACGTGACCGTCGATGTGACCATGTCGAACGAAAAGGGCGTTCTGGGTCGAATATGCACATTGATCGGCGAACAGAACGCCAATATCTCCGATCTGCACTTCATGGATCGGAAACCGGACTTCTACCGTCTCCTGATCGATCTGGATGTGCGGGACGCGGAACACCTGCATGCGGTGATGATGGCGGTCGAGGCCGACAGCGACGTTGCCACCGTGCAGCGGTTCCGCGACTTGGATCGCCGTCCCTGATCCCGGGGCGTCGGCAGGGTTGCAGGCGTCGTGGGGGCCACGAAGCCGCGTGAACGGTGGAAGGAACGGCTGGCGGTGGTCTTCAAGCGGCGGGACCAGAGAAGTTGGCTAAAGATCATCGCGCAGGCCCTGTGGCCGCGCGGTGGCTGGGCGCGTGCGTTCCAGTACGTGCAGCATCGGCTGCGCCGCCTGCCCGGAACGCCGGAACAGATCGCGCGCGGGATCTTCGCGGGTGCCGTGACCGTCTTCACGCCGCTCTTCGGGTTGCATTTCTTGGTCGCCGCGATCCTCGCCAAGATCATGCGCGGCTCGATCCTTGCGTCGCTTCTGGCCACCTTCATCGGCAATCCGCTGACCTATGTGCCGATCGCGGTCGTCTCGCTGCAGACGGGATACTTCCTGCTGGGAATGCGACCGCGGGAAGAAGTAGACGAATCCATCTTCATCAAGTTCAGCCGCGCGGCGGGCGACCTGTGGCACAACTTCGTCGCCATCTTCACTCCCGAGCGGGCGGAGTGGCACGAGCTCGGGATCTTCTACAGGGACGTGTTCTTCCCGTGGCTGGTGGGTGGCCTGATCCCCGGTGTGATCTGCGGGCTGATCTGCTACTACATCAGCGTCCCGGTCATCCGCGCCTATCAGAAACGCCGTGCGGCGAAGTTGCGCACGAAAATGGACAAGCTGCGCCGGCAGGCGGGCGCGGTGGACTGAGGTCCGCGGGCAGATGACGACAGGACGGAGACGGCAATGACCGAACGGCTGAGACTTGGCGTGAACATCGATCACGTCGCCACCTTGCGCAATGCCCGCGGCGGCGCGTTGCCGGACCCGGTGCGCGCGGCGCGCGTGGCCCAGGCCGCCGGTGCCGACGGCATCACGGCGCATCTGCGTGAGGATCGCCGCCATATTCGCGACGCCGATATCGCCGCGATCATGGAGGCGATCACCATCCCGCTGAACTTCGAGATGGCGGCGACCGACGAGATGCAGGGGATCGCGCTGGCCCATGGGCCGCACGCCGCCTGTATCGTGCCCGAGCGGCGGGAGGAACGCACCACCGAGGGCGGGCTGGAGGTCGCGGGCGATCAGGACCGTCTGGCGCGGTTCATCGGGCCGCTTTCCGATGCCGGACTGCGCGTGTCGCTGTTCATCGCGGCCGACCCCGCGCAGATCGCGGCGGCCGCGCGCATCGGTGCCCCGGTGGTGGAACTGCATACCGGCGCCTATTGCGACCATCACGCCGAAGGCGACACGCAGGCCCGCGACGCCGAGCTCGCGCGGCTGATCGACGGGGCGAAGCGTGCGGCCGATCTGGGGCTCGAGGTGCATATGGGCCACGGGCTGACCTACGATAGCGTCGCCCCGATAGCGGCCCTGCCAGAGGTCGCCGAACTCAATATCGGCCATTTCCTGATGGGCGAGGCGCTGTTCGTGGGACTGGCCGGTGCCATCGCGGAAATGCGCCGCGCCATGGATGCCGCGCGCGGCTAAGGCACTGGTATTGGCCGCGTCCCGCCGCCTCATTGCCATCCTGGCAGCGATGGGCAACTTTCGCGCCGTCATCTCCGACCCAGACCCGGAGGCAGGTATGCGAACAATAGCGGAGGGCGCGCGCTTTCGGCGCGCTCTACCCCTTATACTTGGGAAGCAGCGGCCATGATCCTCGGTATCGGCACCGATCTCGCCAATATCGAGCGGATCGAACGCGCGCTCGATCGCTTCGGCGACAGGTTCCGCAACCGCGTTTTCACCGTCACGGAGCAGAACCGCGCCGAACGGATGAAGAAGCCGGCAGGCACCTACGCCAAGCGCTGGGCCGCGAAAGAGGCATGTTCCAAGGCGCTGGGCACCGGTCTGCGGATGGGCATCGCCTGGAAGGACATGGCGGTGACGAACCTGCCGTCGGGTCAGCCGGTGATGGAGGTCACGGGCTGGGCGCGCGAACGGCTGGATCAGATGACGCCGGATGGCTTCAGGGCCACGATCCATGTCAGCCTGACCGACGATCACCCCTGGGCGCAGGCCTTCGTCGTGATCGAGGCCGTGCCGGAGGAAGAAGAGGAAACCCGCCCGCTCGTCGGCCCGGTGTCGCGCCGCACGCTCACCTGAGGCTCGCTTGACTTAAGCCCCGCCGCGCCCCATGAACCCCGGGGCCGAAAGGCAGGTCGAGACACGAGCAGGAGAGGCAGTGCGCCATGGCAGCGACGGCCAAGAAGGACGGCGTGTGGGAAACGGTGAAGACCGTGGTCTACGCGCTCCTGATCGCGGGGATCTTCCGCACATTGTTCTTTCAGCCGTTCTGGATTCCGTCCGGATCGATGAAGGACACGCTGCTGATCGGCGATTTCCTCTTCGTCAACAAGATGGCCTACGGCTATTCCCGGCACTCCTGCCCGTTTTCCATGTGCCCGTTCTCGGGGCGCATCTTCGGCGATGCGCCCGATCGCGGGGATGTGGTGGTCTTTCGACATCCGGTGAACGGACAGGATTTCATCAAGCGCGTCGTGGCGCTGCCCGGGGACACGGTCCAGATGCGCGAGGGCGTGCTCTACATCAACGGGGATGCCGCGCAGCTGACGGCCGAGCCGCCGTTCGAGGAAACCTACGACCGGCAGGGCCCCGCCGGCCATCTGCCGCGTTGCTCGAACGCGCCGGTGGGGCAGGGCGGCACCTGCGAGAAGGAGCGTTTCACCGAGGCGCTGCCGGGCGGTGTGACCCATTCCATCCTCAACATCGAGGATGGCAGCCGCGGCGACAACACGCCCGAATTCACTGTCCCCGACGAGCACGTGTTCGTCATGGGGGACAACCGCGACAACTCCGTCGACTCGCGTTTTCCGCAGTCCATCGGCGGCGTCGGCTTCGTGCCCTTCGAGAACCTTCTGGGCCGGGCGGATCGCGTGATCTTTTCTTCGGCCGGGCAGCGGATGGTCTATTTCTGGACCTGGCGCTCCGATCGGTTCTTCGAGCGCATCGACTGAGCCCATGGCAGTGTCGCGGGAGCTTGCCGCGTTTTCCGAGCGGCTGGGGCATGTCTTCGACGACCCGGACCTGTTGCGCCGCGCGCTGACCCATGCCTCCCTGTCCTCTCCCACGCGGCCCGACAACCAGCGGCTGGAGTTTCTCGGAGACCGCGTCCTCGGCCTCGTGATGGCCGAGGCGCTGCTGGCGCAGGACACGGACGCGCGCGAGGGGCAGCTTGCACCGCGCTTCAACACGCTTGTGCGCAAGGAAGCCTGCGCGGATGTCGCGCGCGAGATCGATCTGGGCGCGGTCCTGCGCCTCGGAAAATCCGAAACGGCAACCGGCGGGCGGCGCAGGCAGGCGCTTCTGGGCGACGCGATGGAGGCGGTGATCGCGGCGGTCTATCTCGACGCGGGGTTCGACAGGGCGCGCGAGGTGATCCTGCGGCTCTGGGGCGCGCGCCTGACGGCGGTCGAAACCGACGCCCGCGACGCCAAGACCGCGCTGCAGGAATGGGCGCAGGCCCGCGGTCTTGCGCCGCCGAGCTACGTGGAGGTTGCGCGCACGGGGCCGGATCACGCCCCGACCTTCACCGTCGAGGCGCGCCTCGACAATGGCGAGACCGCCCGCGCCGAGGCGCGCGTGAAGCGGCAGGCCGAACAATCCGCGGCGCAGCAGTTGCTGGAGCGTCTGGGCGGCTAGGTGCCGCGGCAAGGCGGGGAGGGATGTGAATGGACCTCGACGGGCGCACGGTTCTGATCGTTCTGGCGCATCCCGAGCCCGCGTCCTTCACCGCCGGCTGGGCCCGCGCCAGCGCCGATGCCGCCAGGGCGGCGGGCGCCCGGGTCATCTGGTCCGACCTCAACGCCATGGGGTTCGACCCGGTCGAGGGGCCGCGACACTACCGGACGCCGCCCGCCCCCTTCGACCCGCTCAAGGCCCATGAGGCCGCTGTCGCGAGCGGGACCGTTCCCACCGATGCGCAGGCCGAAGCCGACAAGATCGCGGCCGCCGACCTGATCGTGTTTCACTTCCCGATCTGGTGGTTCGGCCCGCCCGCGATCCTGAAGGGCTGGCTCGACCGCTGCCTGATCCATGGCGCCCTGCATGATGTCGACCACCGCTTCGACACCGGGCGGCTCCGCGGCAAGCGCGCGCTTTTCTGCGTGACGACCGGGGCGAACGCCGTCGAATGCGGTCCCGGCGGCAAGGAGGGGGACGTGCATCTGCTGCTCTGGCCGCTGGCCTACACGCTGCGCTACTGCGGGATGGCGGTGCATGAACCGGTGCTGATCCACGGCGTGCACGGCTATTTCGAGGGCGCGGAGGAGGCGGCGCTCGAGGTGCGGCTGTCGGCGGCGCTAGAAGATCATGCGCGTCTCATCCGCGAAATCGACCGCCATCCGCTCATCCCCTTCAACGCCGACACGGATTTCGACGAGACCGGGCGCCTCCGCCCGGACGCGCCCAGCCATTCGCCTTTCATCCGCCGGCCCTAGAGGCCCGTCGCCTCGTCCAGCCCCAGCATGATGTTGAGGTTCTGAACCGCCGCCCCGGAGGCGCCCTTGCCGAGATTGTCGAGGATCGCGATCAGGACGGTGGCCCCGGTCTCGGGGTCGCCATCGACCGTCAGCTGCATCCTGTTCGTGCCGTTGAGGGATTGCGGATCGATCCGGGGGCCGAGCGTGTCACGTTCCACGACCTCGACGAAGCCGCCTTCGCCGTAATGGGCCGCGAGCGCCGCGAAGGCCGCCGCCGGCCCGCCGGGATCGAGGTGCAGCGGAACCTGCACGATCATGCCCTGGGCGAATTGCCCGACCTGCGGCACGAAGATCGGCCTCCGCGTCAGGCCGGTGCGCGCCACGATCTCGGGCAGGTGCTTGTGCGTCTGGTCGGTCTTGTAGACGAAGCCACCGGTGACCTCGCCGGACTCGAACTCCGCGATCATGGATTTCCCGCCGCCGGTGTAGCCGGACAGCGCGTTGATCGTGATCGGGTCGTCCGCCGCGATGAGGCCCGCCTCCAGCAGGGGGCGGATCAGCGCGATGGCGCCGGTCGAATAGCAACCGGGGTTCGAGACGAATTTGGCATCCGCGATCGCCTCGCGCTGGCCCGGAGCCATTTCGGCAAACCCGAAGACCCAGTCGGGATCGGTCCGATGCGCCGTCGAGGCGTCGATGACGCGCACGGGCATGCTCCGCAGGTCCGGCGCGATCTCGTGCACGGCCGCGTCGGGCAGGCAGAGGATGGCGATATCGGCCTCTCCGAAGGCCCCGATCCGCGAGAGCCGGGATTTCCGGTTCTCCTCGGGCAAGGAGATCAGCGAGATGTCCGGACGGGTTTCGAGGCGCGCGCGGATCTGCAGACCCGTCGTTCCAACCTCGCCGTCGATGAACACCTTCGCAGTCATGGCTCCGTTCCTTGTATGGATGACGCGCTCCCTTAGCGCTTTCCCACCGCGCCGCGCAACCGTCCCGTGTGGCCAAGCCCGCCGGGATCGGATATGGCGACGAGCCAACCCCATTCGAGAGTCTTCGCCCATGACCACCCGCGCCGGTTTCGTCGCCCTGATCGGAGAACCCAACGCGGGCAAGTCGACCCTGCTCAACCGCATGGTGGGCGCGAAGGTCTCGATCGTCACGCACAAGGTGCAGACGACGCGCACGCGCATCCGGGGCGTCGCGATGGAGGGCGAGGCACAGCTTGTCTTCGTGGACACGCCCGGCCTGTTCCGGCCGCGCCGGCGGCTCGACCGCGCCATGGTCGCGGCGGCCTGGGGCGGCGCGGCGGATGCCGATGTCGTGGTCCTGCTGATCGAGGCGCATCGCGGGCTGACCGAGGGCGTGCAGGCGATCCTCGACGCGCTGGGCGAACGGACCGCAGGCCGCCGCGTGGCGCTTGCCATCAACAAGATCGACCGGGTCGAGGCGCAGGTTCTCCTGAAGCTGACCGAAGTGATGAACGCGGCCTTCCCATTCGAAAAGACCTTCATGATCTCCGCCGAGAAGGGCTATGGCGTCGACGATCTGCGCGTATGGCTGGCCGGCGCGGTGCCCGAGGGGCCATGGCTTTATCCCGAGGATCAGATCGCCGATCTGCCGCTGCGCATGATCGCCGCCGAGATGACGCGCGAGAAGCTGACCCTGCGCCTGCATCAGGAGCTGCCCTACCAGCTGACGGTCGAGACCGAGAACTGGGAGGAGCGCAAGGACGGCTCCGTCAGGATCGACCAGTTGATCTATGTCGCCCGAGATGGCCACAAGGGCATCATCCTTGGACACAAGGGCGAGACGATCAAGTCCGTCTCCAAGGCCGCGCGGGAGGAGATCGCGGCCTTTCTCGACCGCCCGGTGCACCTTTTCCTGCAGGTCAAGGTGCGCCCGAACTGGCTGGAAGAGGCCGAGCGCTATTCGGAGATGGGCCTCGATTTCCGCGACGGGAACTAGGCCGTGACGCGGCTCACGGCCGAATTCTGGGTGCAGGCCTATCTGACGCGGCTGCGGCTGGCCGATATCCCGGCATTCGTGGTGGCGCGCGGCGATGCGACGGCGGGCGCGGTGCTCGTCAAGCAGGCCACGCTCGACGGGCGGGCGACGGCCTATCAGCGCAGCTTTGACCCGATGACCGGGGTACGGACCTGGATGATGCTGGCCGAGGGGGCGGAGACGGACGTGGACGCCGTGATCGCGCGCCAGCGGTCGTTCGACCCCGATCTCTGGGTGATCGAGGTCGAGGATCGCGGTGGGCGCCACCTTCTGGACGAGCCGGGCCTCGATTAGCGGTCGGCGAAACGGCCGATGCCGATCATGACGACCCCGCCCAGCAGGACGAGAACGCCCAGGACGCCGAGCGTCGCCGCGACCTGCCACACGCCGGTCTCGCCGGGATCCATGAACGGGTAGGGATAGACGCCGTCCAACGTGGCCAGCCCCAGCGCATAGGCCACGTAGACGGACGGCCACAGCGCGAAGGCCGGCAGGTCGGCCCAGACCAGCGCGGTTTTCGGCGCCTGCACCAGCCACCAGAGCAGCACGGCCAGCGGCACGATGGTGTGCAGGCCCCAATCGGCCACGATGCCGATGCCAGTGGGGTTCCAGAATTCGGTCAGAAGCGTGTGATAGACCGCCCCCGTCAACACGACGGACAGGGTCAGGGCGGCCAGCGTCACCGCGCTCAGCCCGCGAAGCTTGCTCAACGCGACGGTGAGAAAGGCGATCACAACCAGCACCGTTGTCAGGATGGTGAAGAACCGCGTCATCTCGATCACGGTCTCCAGCGGCCCGATGCCGCGCAGCTCCATCAGGTAGACCCATTGCGCAACGAGCGATGCCGCGGCGAGACCCGCGATGACCAAGGCCTGCAATCGGGCCGCGCGAGACAGGACGGCGAACATGGCGCGGAGCCTGCCACGGCCCCATCGCATGGACAAGGCGGGGCGGCGCGCCGATAGTCCGGCCATGGAATGGCGCGAAGATGGTATCCTCCTGGCCGTTCGCCGCCATGGCGAGACGGCGGCGATCCTCGAGGTCTTCACCGAGGGACAGGGCCGGCATGTCGGCGTGGTGCCCGGTGGCGCCTCCCGCAAGATGGCGCCGATCCTTCAGCCCGGCGCGCAGCTCGACGTGACGTGGCGCGCGCGGCTGTCCGAGCATATCGGCAGTTTCCGGGTGGAGCCGAGGGCCAGCCGCGCGGCCGATGTCATGGACGACCGCCTCGCGCTGGCGGGGTTGGGCGCGGTCTGTGCGCTCCTGTCCTTCTGCCTGCCGGAACGTGCACCCTACCCCGCGCTTTACGCCCGAAGCCTTGCGCTTCTGGACGGGCTGGGGGCCGAGCGCTGGGGGGATGCCTACCTCGGTTGGGAAATGGCGCTGCTATCGGAAATGGGGTTCGGCCTGTCGCTCGAGACCTGCGCCGTGACGGGCGCCACGGAGGAGTTGATCTACGTCTCGCCGCGCACGGGCCGGGCGGTCTCGCGGCACGGGGCGGGGGACTGGTCCGACCGTCTGCTGCCTTTGCCGCCATGTCTGGCCGGTGTTCCGTCGCAAACGCCGGCGGAGCTTTCGGCGGCGCTGCGGACGACGGGTCACTTCCTGAGCGAACATCTTGCGCCATCGCTGGGCGACCGACCCCTGCCCGCGGCGCGGCAGCGCCTTGTCGACCTGATCGCGCGCAGGGCTCAGGCGGCCAGCGGCGACAGCGGGTAATGCGCCAAAGGATCGTGCCGCGCGCCGGCGGATGACAGGGTCGAGCGGAACAGCACAAGCTCCGTCGCCGCGAAGCCGGGGATTTCCACGCGCTTGCCCAGGGCGGCGGCGAGCCGGTCGCGCGCCGGTCCCGTCGGTTGCCGGTTCGCGCGGCTCAGCGTGACATGCGGGCGGAAGCGGCGGCGCGGCAGGTCCGCCCCCGCCATGCGCGCCACCTGCGCCACCTTGGCGTGCAGCGCGGAGAGGCCCGCGTCAGGCAGGACCTGCGCGAAAACGAGGCCGCGTTCCATGTCCCCGAAAGTGCCGAGGCCGTCGAAATCCACCTGCGCAGTGGGCAGCGGCGTCGCCGACAGAAGGTCGTCGAGTTCCGCCAGTACCGCGTCGCTCACCTCGCCCAGAAAAGCGATCGTGAGGTGCAGGTTGTCTTCGGGCACCGGGCGACCGACGGGGATGAGATCCTGCGCTGCGACCAGGGCCGCGAGGGTGGTTTCGGGGAGGGGCAAGGCGAGAAAGGCGCGCATGGCGCGCTTTCTAACCTTTGGCGAGCACCGCGTCAGCGGCCTTTTCCAGCGCGGCGAGCGGCGCGGTGAACTGGATGCCGAGCATGTCGCGCGCGCGGCTGTTGTCGAACTGCGGCGCCCTGCCGACGCCGGCCAGAATGCCACGGATCGACGGGTCGAACAGCGACAGGAGCCGCAGCACCGGCTTGGGCGCGATCCGGGTCGCGATCTTGCGGTCGGGATGACGTGCGGCGAGGTGTTGCGCCATCCGCGGCATGGTCATCGTGCCGTTCGAGCCGATGAACCTTTGCCCGACGCTCTCGGGGCGGTGCAGCGCCGCGATATGCATCGCCGAGATATCCGCCACGTCCACCACGCCGAAACCGACATCCGGCAGCATCGGGTCCTTGCCGCCGAGGATGCGCTCGACCAGTTCCAGCGAGGTTCCGTAATGGCCGTCCATCGGTTCGCCGAGCACGAGGGCGGGGTTGATCGTGGTCAGCTGCATCTCGGGATTGTCGGCGACGAAATCCCATGCCGCGCGCTCTGCCATCGTCTTGGACTTGTAATAGGCGTTGGATTTCGGGTGGCCCGGGTCCGACCAGTCGTCTTCGGTATAGGCGCCGGACTTGTCCTTTGCCTCGATCGCGACGACGGAAGAGGTGAGGACAACCCGCGACACACCGGTCGCCTGAGCGGCGCGCATTGCGCGCAGGGTGCCGTCGACGGCGGGCCTGATGATGTCATTCTCGTCCTTGGGTTGCGACAACGGAAACGGAGACGCGGTATGGAACAGCGCATCGGCACCGTCCATCGCCTGCGCCCAGCCGTCATCGCGCGCGAGGTCGAGCTCGACGAAGCTCAGCCGGTCCAGCGCTGACGGATCGCTCAGCCGTGGGCGCAGCGCATCCCGCACCTCACCTTCGCGCCCGGCCGAGCGGAGGGACCCGCGCACGGAATGGCCCGCCTCGAGCAGGTCGAAGGCGATGCGCTTGGCGATGAAACCGGTGACACCGGTCAGGACGACACGTTTGCTCATGGGGCGAAGGTCTCCGGTTCATGTTAGAAATGCTAACATGGACCATCGGGCACGGAGGTCAAGCCCGCCCTGCCCGCAATCGACGCGTCGCCCGTCCGTTGCGCGCTATCCCAGCAGACGCCGCGCGATGACCTGCGCCTGGATCTCGGCCGCGCCCTCGAAGATGTTGAGGATGCGCGCGTCGCAGAGGATGCGGGAAATCCCGTATTCCAGGGCGAAGCCGTTGCCGCCGTGGATCTGCAGCGCGTTGTCGGCCGAGGCCCATGCGACGCGGGCGCCCAGAAGCTTGGCCATTCCCGCCTCGAGGTCGCAGCGCCGGTCGTTGTCCTTTTCCCATGCGGAGAAATAGGTCAGCTGCCGCGCGATCATGATCTCGACCGCCATCATGGCGAGCTTGCCCGAGACGCGCGGAAACGCGATCAGCGGCTTGCCGAACTGCTTGCGGTCCTGCGCATACTGCATGCCGGCATCGAGCGCGGATTGCGCCACGCCGATCGCGCGGGCCGCCGTCTGGATGCGCGCGCTCTCGAAGGTCTGCATCAGCTGCTTGAAGCCCTGCCCCTCTTCGCCGCCCAGAAGGTTCTCGCCCTTCACCTTGAAGTCGTCGAAATTGACCGTGTATTCCTTCATGCCGCGATAGCCAAGAACCTCGATCTCGCCGCCGGAAATGCCGGGGTCCTGCCACGGTGCCTCGTCGGTGCCCGGCGTCTTTTCGGCAAGGAACATCGACAGGCCCTTGTAATCGGTCGTGTCGGGCACCGTGCGCGCCAGAACGGTCATCACGTGCGTCCGTGCGGCATGGGTGATCCACGTCTTGTTGCCGTTCACGATCCAGTCGCCGTTCTCGTCCTTCACGGCCTTCGTGCGCAGGCTGCCGAGGTCGGAGCCGGTGTTGGGTTCGGTGAAGACGGCCGTGGGCAGGATCTCACCGGAGGCGAGACCGGGAAGCCACTTTTCCTTCTGCTCATCCGTGCCGCCGGCAAGGATCAGCTCCGCCGCGATCTCGGACCGTGTGCCAAGCGAGCCCACGCCGATATAGCCGCGCGACAGTTCCTCGGAAACGACGCACATCGACGCCTTGGACAGGCCGAAGCCGCCATATTCCTCGGGGATGGTCAGGCCGAAAACGCCCATCTCGGCCAGTTCCGAGATGATCTCCATCGGGATCAGCTCATCCTTGAGGTGCCACTCATGCGCCTCGGGGATGACGCGGTCGACGGAATAGCGGCGGAACTGCTCGCGGATCATCTCGAGCTCTTCGTCGAGGCCGGTGGCGCCGACGGTCAGCTCGGCCGAACGTTCCTGCATCAGCTCCACAAGGCGCGTGCGCGCGGCTTGCGTGTTGCCCGAGCCGGTCAGTGTCATCACCGCGTCGGTCATCAGCCCGCGCTGATCCTCCTGCGTCAGGCCGATGTCCTGCGGGCGCAGGATCTCGTTCTGGCTCATCGGGATGCCGCCGTAGATCTGCCACAGGTATTCGCCGACGCCGATCTGCAGAATCAGCTGCTCGACCTCGCCGAACTTGCCCTCGCCGTTCAGACGCTCCGCCCAGGCGTGCATCTGGCGCAGCGATTCGACGTAGGTCGCCAGCCACGCAAGCCCGTGCGCCGCCGTCTGGTTCGCTTCCAGAAGCGCGCCGGAGACGCGGCCATCCACGCTGAGCTCGGCGCGCAGACGCTCCGTCGCGGTGGCCAGCAGCGCCTCCGCCGGCGCGACCGCCGCACCGGTGAGGGCCAGCAGGTCGGGCAGGATCGCGCTATCGTCGGGGATCGTCTGTCCGTCACGGGGCATGGGCGTTCTCCTTCGCGTCGTCAGTGGCTTCGTGGTGGTTCCGGCTGGTGTTATCCCGGCTTGGCCCGGACTTAGGGCGTTTGCAGGTGCAGCGCAACAAAAATGCGGCGGAATCACGCAGGACGAACGAAAATGTCCCACGTCTTTTTGCGCTGCAGCGTCGGCAGGATCACGGTATCACACAGCCGAAAGGGACACGCATGTTTCAGGACACTCTCGCCTTGATGCCGCTCTGGGCCTTCGCGGGCGCCATCGGCGTGACGCTTTTCGCGGGCTTCGTGAAGGGAGCGACGGGCTTCGCCATGCCGCTTATCATGATATCGGGACTGTCGCTGTTCATTGATCCGCTGATTGCGGTGGCGGGGATCATCCTGCCGATCGTGATGTCCAACGCGGTTCAGGCCTTTCGCTTCGGCCCGTCCGAGGCGGGTGGGGTGGTCCGGGAATACTGGCGCTACATCCTGATCGTCTGCGTGACCATCCTCATCGTGGCGCAGTTCATCATGGTGGTGCCGACGCATGTCTTCTACCTGATCCTGGGCGTGCCGGTGGTGATCCTGTCGCTGATCCAGCTGTTCGGCGTGCGCTTTCACATCCCCGAAAGCCGGAGGCGTCTGGCGGAATGGGGCGTGGGCCTCGTCGCGGGCGGGCTGGGCGGCCTCACCGGGACATGGGGTCCGCCGACGGTGCTGTATCTCATCGCGCTCGAAACGCCCAAGGCCAAGCAATTGCTGGTGCAGGGCGTGGTCTATGGCGTCGGTTCGATCAGCCTTCTGGCCGGGCATGTGCAGTCGGGGGTCCTGAACCTCACCACGCTGCCGTTCTCGGCGGCGCTGCTCATCCCCGCCTATCTCGGCATGCTCCTGGGTTTCCGCATGTCGGACCGGCTGAACCCCGAGATGTTCCGCAAGGTCACCCTGATCGTGCTGGTCGTTGCGGGGGCGAACCTCGTGCGGCGCGGCCTCATGGGCTGACCCGCTGCCGGTCAGGACGTGAACCCCATCTGGCATTCGGCCAGCACGGGCGCGGCCATGTCAGGCGGCACCACCTCGAACGTGACGTGGAACAGTTCCCGCTCGCCGGCATGGGCCGCGAAGGTCCAGGTGCCCGTCACCAGTTCGCCGGGCACGTCGAAGGAAAACCCGGTGAGGCTGAATTCCTCCCAACCCAGCCGCGTGGTCCAGCGTTCCACCTCGATCCCGCTATCGGGAAAGGGTGGATGCGTGACCGTGACCGTGACCGGATCGTGCACCAGGCCCTCGGGCGCGCGGCTGAGGATGCCGAAGCCGATGTCGAGCGCGGCGGGCACGACCGTCGTTGCAAATCGGATCTGCGGCAGGTCAGGCACGATGTTGATGACACCCGAGGCGGTTTCCGGCGCCGCTTCGGTGCGAACCGGCTTCTCGGCGCAGTAGACGCCAACGACAAGCTCCGCGATCAGGTCCGGATCGACGCGGACGGACGCGCCGGTGCCGTCCTGGGCCCGAGCGGTCGAGGCGAACCAGGGCATCAGGCAAAGGCAGGTGAAAAGAACGGTCGCGGTCTGTCGCATGATCGGGAGCTTAGCATCGCGCCGGGCCATCGCAACGGCGACCTTGTGAAAACAAAAGGCTCTCCCAAGGCATGGGAGAGCCAATTCCAAGCGATGCGGTGCGCAGGGGTCAGCCGATGGCCGCCGCCTTCACGTCATCCGCGATATAGGGGACGTATTGCGCGAAATTGTCGGCGAACATGTTCACCAGCTTGCGCGCCTGATGGTCATAGGCCTCGGTGTCCGTCCAGGTCTGGCGGGGGTCGAGCAGCGTGTCGTCGACGCCATGGCAGCTGACCGGCACATCGAAGCCGAAATGCGGGTCCTTGCGGAACTGCCCGGCATTGAGCGAACCGTCGAGTGCCGCGGTCAGAAGCGCGCGCGTCGCCTTGATCGGCATGCGCGATCCGGTGCCGTATGCGCCGCCCGTCCAGCCGGTATTGACCAGCCAGCAGGTCGCGCCGTGATCGCGGATCTTGTTCTGAAGAAGCTGGCCGTAGACCTCGGGCCGACGCGGCATGAACGGCGCGCCGAAGCATGTCGAGAATGTCGGCTCGGGTTCGGTCACCCCGCGCTCGGTGCCCGCGACCTTCGAGGTAAAGCCCGACAGGAAATGATACATCGCCTGCGCGGGCGTCAGCCGCGCGATGGGCGGCAGCACGCCGAAGGCGTCGCAGGTCAGCATCACGATGTTCTTGGGATGCCCCGCAAGCCCGGTCATCGACGCGTTGGGGATCTGCTCCAGCGGGTAGGCGCAGCGGGTATTGGCGGTCAGGCTGTCGTCGTCGAAGTCGAGCTCCAGCGTCTCGGGATCGTAGACCATGTTCTCGATCACGGTGCCGAAGTTCTTCGTGGTGGCGTAGATCTGCGGCTCGGCCTCCTCGCGGAGGTTGATGGTCTTGGCGTAGCAGCCGCCCTCGAAGTTGAAGGTCCCACCCTCCGACCAGCCGTGTTCGTCGTCACCGACGAGCGTGCGTGCCGGATCGGCGGACAGCGTCGTCTTGCCCGTGCCGGACAGGCCGAAGAACACAGCGGCGTCGGACGGGTCGCCATCCGCGTGATTGGCCGAGCAGTGCATCGGCATCACGCCCTTGGCCGGCAGGATGTAGTTCAGCAGCGTGAAGACCGACTTCTTGTTCTCGCCCGCGTATTCGG
>OFEU01000183.1_pt1 | contig 66972 bp, 43 predicted proteins | sample 1521221 | NCBI WGS metagenome assembly OFEU01 (sample SAMN03766357, study PRJEB24113) | microbial mat metagenome | isolation source: enrichment culture HLUCC-O from microbial mat sample contains cyanobacterium... | reverse complement strand
CATCTCAACGTTGAATCAAAGATTACAACGTGAGCCTTCTCGCGGGGGTAGGTAACAACAGGGCGATGACTGTGGTCTGTGACTGGATATCCAGACTTTCTTGAATGGTAGTCCCAAGAGTGCTGCGTAGGGATTGGGGTAATACGTACCACGCCATGAGATACCCCTGTAAGCCGACTAGGGCTGTTAGGGCCAGGTCCCGTGGTTTGCCGAATCGTTGCAGTCGTTGTCCGAGTCGATGTAGGGCGAGGCCGGTAATGACCAGGACGGGCCAAGCTAGGTTACTGAGGGAGAGACCCCAGGCTAAGAGGAAGAGAACGGCCCCGAGGCGCGATCGCCGGGGGTGTTGGGGGTCTGCCAATTGCCAAGCTAGGATAGCCCAAGCGGCGCTAAAACTCGATAGGAGCGGCGAGTCTGCCAGGATGGCCCGGCCCGAGAAGCTGGCTAATCCATAGGCGACAATCCCGAGTTGGGTTAATCCTCGCTGTTGTCGGCTGGTTATCACTCCCCCGAGGGTGGCGAGATAGAGTCCCAGTTGAGACAGGAGGGGGAGCGTATTAAAGGGCCAGTGGGAGAGACTAAACAGGAGTAGGAGAGCGGTTTGCTGACGGGTTAGGTCTGATTGTCGCCACAGCCAGAGGCCGAGGGAGATGGAGGCCAGGGCGATCGCAATCCATCCCAGGGGGGAACTCCACAGGCCAAATTCATCCATGGCCCAAAAGTTGAGGGGAATTAAGCCATAGACGATGGTCTGAAGGGTTTGGGCGGTTAAGGCCAGGGTCTGGCGACGGTGCAGCCAACCACTGGTAATGGCAAATCCGAGGGTGTAGAGCCAGAGAATGCCATATTGTCCGGCGGGGGGGACTCGTCCCCATTGACTGGCGGCGAGAACGGCTGATGAGATGAGGACGACAAAGACCCCTAACCAGAGTAGCCAGCGGACACTGAGTTCGTCTTTCAGGGATTGGGCGATCGTCCAGTGACGAGCGAGGGGAGAAACGGTCTTGGAGGCGGTTTGGACGACTGGGGGACGGTAGGGAATGGTTGACCTCTGAGAAGGGGCTGACTGCGGCTCTGGCTGCGTCTCCGAGGCGGGCAGGGGACAGGTCAACGCCTCACGACACAAGCGTTTGACCTGGTCATCGTCCAGTAACTCCAGTTGCAGCCAGCGATCGAGTCCATCGAGACAGTGAGGATGGTTCGGGTTGAGGGGGACAAGAAGCGGGGGACGATTCTGCATGGAGACCACCGATGGGGGATTCCCTAACCTACTCTCTGTCTTTCGTTGCTGTCGAGAGTTGCGGGGACAGTTGCCTACCTTGTCGCCTCGCTTACCCACGCTACTATGTTATAGCTAGAGTAATCACTCTATTAGAAATCAGCACCATGTCAGAGGGTAAGAAGCAACAGTTCAACGCTCCAGTCGGCAGTGTGGATAATCAAGGCACTCAACATAATGTGGCAGGAGTCAACGAGGGGATTCAGACGAACACCTCAGATCCTGAACTTGCGGCAACAGTGCAGAAGATTGAGGCATTGCTCCCGAGTGGGGACGAAACCCAGACAATCACCACTGGCGAACAGATGACGATAGCGGGGGGAGTCATTAGCCAAATTGAGGGGGAGCCGACCTTTAAGGAACGAGCAATTCGCGCCGCGCGGGGTGGATTGGTGGAAGGACTCAAACAAAATCCAGTGGGGGCGATGGTTGCAGGGGCGATCGAGGGTTGGACAAAAGAGAAAGATTAGTCTATGTCAGAGTCAATCAACAATTATGTCAGAACCAACTAAAAATCAAAATACAGGCAGTCAAGGAAACCAGGGTCAGCAAGGAAATGTTGCTGGTGATAATTATGGTTTTCAACTTTCGATAACCAACGCATCGCAACCATCCCAGCAACGCCAGATTGACCGCGACATTTGCCGTAAAATGCTGGAACAGAAGACTCAATTAACAAGCAATATATTTGTGAGCAAGGTTTATGGAAATCGTAACTTAATCGATGAGGATTTATTTGTTGATTTAGCCCTAGTGAAACCCAAACGTAGTCAAAACCAAAAAAATCCCCAACAAATTGACCCCAGAAAGGGTTCGGACTTGTACAATCGAGAGGAAGTGGAGAAACGGTTTGCTTATCGGGAGTTTCTCGAAGAAGTCATTAGCAACGGTCGCGAGAAACAACTTGCCATTATTGGCGAACCGGGGGCGGGAAAAACCACCTTACTCCAGAAGTTAGCCTTTTGGTTATTACAGGAAACCGATGATTTAGTGATTTGGGTTGACTTAGCAGAATTGGGAAATCAGCCCCTGGGAGAGTATTTAGAGCAAAAATGGCTCAAAGAGGCATTGGGACTGTCCAGAGAGACAATTAAGGCAGACTGGGAGCAGAAATTTAAGGGGGGTGCAGTCTGGTTGCTGTTGGATGGCTTGGATGAGATGAGCCAGAGTGACCTACAGGCATTAAATTTCCGGGGTTGGGTGATGAATGCCCCGATAATTGTCACCTGTCGCTTGAATTTGTGGCAAGCCAACCCCAGCCAGTTACAGGGGTTTCAAACCTATCTCACCCAACCGTTTCAGGATGAACAAGTGCAGGAGTTTATCCAGCGGTGGTTTCGGGTGGAAGCAGATGCGGAGTCGTTGTGGTCACAGTTGCAAGAGTCGGGGAAGGAACGGATTAAGGATTTATGCCGCAATCCCCTGCGGTTAACCTTGTTATGTGCGACTTGGAAGGTCGAGGATGCACTACCGGAAACCACGGCGGAGTTGTATGCGGGTTTTGTGGAGGCGATGTATGCGTGGAAGGAAACGGCTTTTCAGGTGACGGAGGAGGACAAGGAACAGTTAAATGCGGCGTTGGGAGTGTTGGCGAAGGCATCCCTAGAGGCGGAAACGGGTCGCTTTCGCTTAACTCATCGCTTGCTGTGTGAACATTTGGGGAAACTGAAGGCGCAGGGGTCGTTGTTTCCGTTGGCGTTACGGTTGGGTTGGTTGAATGAGGTGGGGGTGGCGGCGGAAAATCCCCGCGAGAAGGTTTATGGGTTTTATCATGCGACGTTTCAGGAGTATTTTGCGGCGTTGGCGGTGGAGGATTGGGATTATTTTCTGCCTCGGAATCATGTGGATTGTCCGGTGGAGGGGAAGCGGTATCGGATTTTTGAACCGCAGTGGAAGCAAGTGATTTTGTTGTGGTTGGGGCGTGGGGATGTTCCAGGTAAGGAAGCATTTATTGAGAAGTTGGTGAATTTTGAGGATGAATGTCAAGGTCTTTATACATACCAGGCTTATTTCCTAGCGGCGGCTGGTATTAGTGAGTTTAAAAGTTATTCCCTAGGTGCTGGCGTTATTAGACAAGTCTTTCAATGGAGCTTTGGACGTTTTGATGAAAGAAATCAAAATTGGGTCATTGATGTTGAATTTATTCAACAGAACGCATGGCAAAGTCTATATGAAAGCGATTGGAAACTTGTAATTCAGGCAGTTGCAGATCGTCTTGAACATCCGAAATACTATGAACCTGAACGTAGGTTTGTCATCGAAATTCTAGAAGAAATTGGACAGGGAGATTCTCAAGCGATTGCCATTTTATTAGATTATCTTCAAGTTACTGACGATGTTGAATATGGGGCCTCAGTAGCTGCCTTCACCTTATCGTTTATTGGGCAAGGAAGTCCTTATGCGATCGCTTCATTTCGTAAAGCTTTGGAAAATACTAACAAAAAGGATGTGAAAAAGTGGGGAAATTACTGTTTACAACAAATTGAAGAAGATCCTAGTGTTGCATTTGAACACTTACTTGATTTACTACGCCAAGAACGGGATGATTTGGGCAATTCATTGCATAGATGGATTGATTTAGTTGCAGCTTTTACTTTCGACCATCTTGAACAGGAAAATAGCTTTAAGCTAGTTCCTCAGATACTTCAGGCTTTGCCTCTAGCTCAAAAGTCCCCTTTTATCTCTTGGCGTTTGACTAAAAGCCTCGGCTACTTGGGAAGATACAATTTTGATGTAACACTTAAATTAATTGAAATTTTCAAGAATACCAACGATGAAGTAATACGCAGATGTGCAGTTGCCAGCCTAGAAGAAGTGGGATTAGGTAATGAAGATGTGATTACTAATCTATCAGAAAAACTTCCAGAAATAAAAGACAAAAGTACATACTCTCAAATTTTCGAAACTTTAACAAAAATAATACCAGAAGAACCCGAAATCATTCCTGGTTTTCTAAGAACTGTGCTAAATGCAGAAGAAAGTCCTTCTCGCGATCAGTGGATGGATGTGCTTGAAAATATGATTCTACGGGTAAATAAATTTACAGAAATGGAGATTATTACTACCTTATTTGATATCCTCGAAAATGCCAAAAATGATAGTCTTCGTTGGCAAGCTGCTAACTATCTAGCAGACCTAGGCCAAAATAGGTTTGATGTTATTGAAAGATTACTCAGATTATTGCAGCCTGGAGTTGATAAAAACCTTCATTTGTTGGAAGCAATTGTATTTTGCTTAGAGCAAATAATTTCTACAAATAGACAAAGTAGTGAGGTTATTACTACACTTAGCTCTTTTTATAGAGATAAAACACATCAAAATAATTCCAACTTACTTCAAGCCTATCACAAACTGCTCTGGAATATTTCTCGAAGGTTTTTCTATACAGACTTTCACCAAGCCTGGCACCATCCCCCCACCACCCCCCATCCCGAAATCACTGACCAAACCCCCCATAACAGCGAAACATCCTTCGTCCCTATCAACTTCGCCCAAGCCCTACAAAACCAGTCCATCCTCATCCTCAACGCCCAACCCCTCGCCAACGAAACCCGCGAAGGAGAAATCGCCCTCACCCTCTGCCGACTGATTTGGAAACAAGTCTGTCCTCAGCAAATGTATCCCAGAGTTTCCACCCCTGCCGACCTATGTTATGCCATTGATGAACTCAAATTCACCCTCAATCTCCCCCACCGCGCCCTCCTCCTCACCGACTGCCAACATCCCACCCCAGAACTCATCAGCTTCTGTGAAACACTCACTGGGGTCATCGCCATTGCTTTCCTCACCAACGACCCCCTAGACGCGCCGTTAAAAGGCTTTCCCCCCAATCAACCGAATCTGATATCCGCCATTGAAACCTGGTTAGGGGAAATTTAAGAAACCAGGTTTCTGGGCAAATCGGCATAAAATTGTCCGATGTCCTGGGGGACTTCAATCGCTTCTCCGTTGTATGCCTTCGCCGTCAAATTATACAAACCTTGGGCTAAATGTTGGTTAAACTTGAATAACTCCCAGAATTTTTCATCCCCGTTAATCAGATGAACTTGGCGATCGCCCATCTTATCAGTTTCTGCTGTCATAGTAAACTCGTGACAATTCTCACCAATTGACACCATAACTTTGAAGAGTCCTGTGACTTCTGTTAATTCTATTGAAAGCACTTTGGTGTTCATCCCAAACTCCAGTAAACTCCTGTAAGGTTCCAGTATTGCAAAAAATCTTCTTTTTTCATTCGATATCTCGTCCCCTCCCAAGGATCGAGAATTAAAATATAGCCCCTTCGATCTAAACCCTCAACGATAACCATATGCCCAATTCTAGCACCAACTTCCCAAAACACAGCCGCCCACAATCCCGTATTGTTCAAGATTTCCACAACTTGCCATTCTGTTGCCCTTGGCAAATCCAAAAAACCACCTTTCCACTGCCCAGAAGTATCTGGATCAAATTGGTTGAGTGCTGAGGCAAGCATTCCCGGTGCGATGGGTACTCCAGTTACCTGCTCAATTATAGCCTGAGTAACATCAATTCCCCGTTCCTGCAGCAGCATTTCCGCACAAGCGGCTGCACAAGAAAACTCGCTTTCTTGACGGACAACTCTAGCGTCTGCAACTTCATCAATAGCAGGCCAATTTCCACCTGCACCAGCCCAAGCAGGATGCATCTTTTTTCTTCATACTAATTCACTGACGATTAAAAGCATAACCCCCCATAACAGCGAAACAACCTTCGCCCCCATCAACCTCGCCCAAGCCCTACAACACCAGCCCATCCTCATCCTTAACGCCCAACCCCTCGCCAACGAAACCCGCGAAGGAGAAATCGCCCTCACCCGAGCGCGAACTCATCTGGGACACCACCTGTCCCGACGAAGACCCCCCCGAACCCACAACCCTCGCCCAACTGCGCCGCGCCCTCAAACAACGGCAACGCCGCCAACTCCTCCCCCACCGCGCCCTCCTCCTCACCGACTGCCAACATCCCACCCCAGAACTCATCAGCTCAGCTTCTGTGAAACACTCACTGGGGTCATCGCCATTGCCATCCTCACCGACGACCCCCTAGACGCGCCCTTAAAAGGCTTTCCCCCCAATCAACCGAATCTGATATCCGCTATTGAAACCTGGTTAGAGGAGATTTGAAGATTCAAGAAACCCACTTTCTGACCCTTAGCGCCAAAATTGGCTAAAATGTCAACAACCCCTAGTCCCTAACTCAAAAATGACTCAAACTATTGACATCACCGGACTCACCCCAAAACAAATCGAGCAAATTTATCTAATGATAGAAACATTTAAAACGATTAATCAACAGCAGAACCCATCAGCCCCAGAAAATCTCTCAGAATCAGACCTGAATTCCTTATTTTTTGAGAGCGAAATCCTCCAACCCTTTAATCGGACGATGCTTTATGGTAACAGAAGCTAAACGAATTTATCTGGATACGAACATCCTCGGTTATGTTGCTAATACCAAAGCTCCTCAACATCAAGCCGCCTTAGAACTATTTAGACCGACTGAACGGGAGATTTTGTGTGTCTCATCGCAGGTTTTAGCGGAATTTTACTCCTATATTACTAATCCGGCTATTTTAGCCAGCCCTTTACAGCCAACGGAAGCAATTATCCGCATTAACCGAATTTGTCAGATGCCCCATATTTGCTTACTGTCAACTCCGGTAGATCTGTTTGAACGTTGGAGCGATTTATTGTCAGAAAGACCTGTAACCAATGGCGGTGTTTTTGATTTACTGCACATTGGGATTATGTTAGCCCATGATGTTACCAGCATCTACACGTTTAATATCAAGGACTTTTCTTGGTGTTCTCAAATTGAGGCGATCGCTCCAAGTCACCTTTAATCAACCCACCCCAGAACTCATCAGCTCAGCTTCTGTGAAACACTCACCGGGGTCATCGCCATCGCCATCCTCACCGACGACCCCCTAGACGCGCCGTTAAAAGGCTTTCCCCCCAATCAAGCGAATCTGATATCCGCCATTGAAACCTGGTTAGAGGAGATTTGAGAAACAGAGTGTCTAACCCCTTAATAAACTTCGTCATGGCTGCCAAAATCAATAAAAATAGCCTTATTATCTTCTGTAAAATAAAACAATACCCTCTCATCATAATCTACAGTGAAACTCCATAAATCCTTCAGCTTTCCTGATAGCTTATGGGTTCTCAAGCTCGGGTCGTAAGGGTCTGACGTAAATATTTCTAGTTTTTGCCAAAATTTTGACTCTAAGTTTTCATTTCCTTTAATCTTTTTTTAAAAGCCCGTTTAAAAGCTGAACTGAAACTGACTTCCATGATTATTCCTCAATCAGTTGTTTCAATTCGTTAATCTGGTTAGAAAATTTGAGGTTTCCTTGTTGTTGCTCTTTTTGGGCTGCTTGGAAATTCTCATAAATCTTATCGCGACGTTCTTCACGGAGATACTGCTGCAACAATGATTGAATTTCTTCTTTTTCATCGGTAGAAAGACTTTTAATTCCTTCAACTACATCATTAAATGTCATCATTGACGAAGCCTCACGGTACTAAATCACCTTTAATGATATTCTACTTCACCACTTAGCGGCACCCCCACCACACCCCATCCTGGGACACCACCTGTCCCGACGAAGACCCCCCGGAACCCGCCACCCCCGCCCAACTGCGCCGCGCCCTCAAACAACTGCAACGCCGCCAACTCCTCCCCCACCGCGCCCTCCTCCTCACGGACTGCGAACATCCTACCCCAGAACTCATCAGCTTCTGTGAAACACTCACCGGGGTCATCGCCATCGCCGTCCTCACCGACGACCCCCTAGACGCGCCCTTAAAAGGCTTTCCCCCAATCAACCCAATCTGATATCTGCTCTTGAAACCTGGTTAGAGGAGATTTGAGACATTGGGGTTCTGCCTGAAACTTGGGATACAATTAAAACCATCCCACCTAATGTAGTGGCCGAATCACCAGACCCTAATTTATGAAGACGCTTACAGAACTACTTCCCACCATCAAGCAACTTTCACACCTTGATAAAATTAAACTGATTCGTTTACTAGCTGAAGACATTGAATCACGGGAGGAAATTACACCGTTAGAACCGGGTAAAAGCTATGACTTAGCCACCCCATACAATACTTTTGGGGCGGGGGAAGTTCTCATGCAGGCAATGGAATCCACTGATGAAGTTTAGCAGCAATGCGATTTCCTTACTCAACCACTGATTCATCCCAAAACGAATTTGATAGCCTGCCGATAATTCCCATTATTCTTCGGCGAGAAGGTCATACCATTGAAGCCGTGGGCTTAGTTGACAGTGGCGCAACTATCAGCGTCATGCCCTATGACATCGGACAACAACTAGGCGCTATCTGGGAAGATAATCAGGCAATCATTCAAATCACAGGTAACTTAGGAAAGCAGCCAGCAATACCTTTATTTGTAATGGCTCAAATTGGCGATATTCCACCGATTCGGTTGGCGTTTGCTTGGATAAAGAAACTCGATACAGTTCTCATTCTAGGACAGACAAATTTTTTTATGGAGTTTGATGTGTGTTTTTACCGTTCCAAGATGGAATTCGAGGTTAACCCTAAGTCCTTAATTTGAGTTGGAATGAATTTTTAAATCTGACTCATCATGAATACAAAAGTGCCGTCCTCACCGACGACCCCCTAGACGCGACGTTAAAAGGCTTTCATCCCAATCAACCGAACCTGATATCCGCCATTGAAACCTGGTTAGAGGAGATTTGAGGTCTGTCGTTTTTAGGTTAAAATATCGATAAGTTTAGAGATAAAAAGAGGAAATCATGGAAATTGCTACTCAACTCACTGACGAACAAGCTCATAAACTAGCTTTTATCCAACAAAAAACTCAACAAAATCCAGATGAAATTTTAGGGGCTGCCCTTGACTATTATTATCAACAGCTCTTGACCACGTCTACTAACCATCTGGAAAATTTCAGTAAGATTGGCTTTGTTGGCTGTGTTGATGCCGAACCTGACTTAGCTGAAAACTGCGAATCAATATTAATGCAGGAAATTGGCGCTGAATGATTATTGTTGATACCGGCTTTTGGGTTGCTTTAGCCAACAAAAATGATAACTACCATGAAGCGGCTAAACAAACATTTAGTCAATATAACGAACCTCTGATTACGACATGGTGTGTCGTCACCGAAACTTGCTACTTTCTACAAGCTCGTCGGGGAGTTCAAGCTTCGATTACGTTTATCAATGCCATGTCTCAGGGATTATTTAAAGTTTTTGAAATTAAGCCTGACCATATCGCCAGACTCAAAGATTTGATGACTAAATATCGCGATGTTCCGATGGATTTAGCGGACTCATCTCTCGTTTTGTTAGCAGAAGAGTACAAAACTGGACGAATTTTATCATTAAATATTAAAGATTTTAGTATTTATCAGTGGAATAACAAAAACTATTTTGAGAATCTTTTCAGGTCTTGATAGCAAAGCGCGGCTACTGACAAACATTGCTTATTAAACATCCCGATATTACCCATTATGAAACTGAAATTCAGCAAACCCTGAATCAACCCGATGCCATTCACCAAAGTCAGCGCGATATTAACGTTTTAGTATTTTATCGCACCATCAAAGCACAAAGATGGCTAGTTGCTGTTGCTCGGCGTTTAAATGGCGAGGGTTACTTGATTACAGCTTACCAAACTGATGCAATAAAAACCGGAGCGAAATTATGGTCTAAATAAAAGTATTTTACGAACCAGAAACCGAACTTTCAACCATTTTTTGGCAATCTCCCCGCCCCAATCAAATTGCGACCGAACTTGAGAACGATATTATCCTGTTTAAAGATGGAGATACCCATGAACCCGTTGGCATCGAAGTCTTGTCCTATTCAATCGGCTGTAGTCAGGAGGTTCCTCGTCAATATGGCAAAGCGTAAAAAGAAAAAAGCGGCCACTGTTAAAAAGTCCCGTGGCTTCGGGAAAAAAAGCCTGGCTGTTGAGTTACAGCGGGCCGCAGCCTATGCCGTTAAAGAGGATTGGCAAGGGGCGTATGCTGTCCTGCAACTCTTGGTCGAGCAGTATCCTGATAATAAGCAGGTTTGGGACTATCTGTCGGAGGTGGCTTACATGGTCAACATGTACCTGCTACTCGCATCGCAGGTCTTAGGGCGGGCCTTAGCCATCGATCGAGATCTCCATGAATTCGCCCCCCAGACTCGGGAGATTCTCAGCAGGATCACTCCGACAATTCCTGAGATAGTAGAGGAACTCGGCTCAGACGATCTCGAAGGGGCCATTCTCCATGAACGCGGGCAAATGTATGTGGACCAGGGGAATTGCCCGGCGGCCCGTGAGGCAGAGCTAGAGGTGATTCGCCGTCATCCAGGGTTTATGCCGGCCCGCAATAATCTGGCGTTGGTGAACTGGACTGAGGGGAACGTTGAGGAGGCGATCGCCACCAGTAAAGCCGTCCTGGACTCTGATCCTGACAATATCCATGCCCTCTCTAACCTAGTGCATTTTCTCGTCGTGGCAGGAGATACTGAAGCGGCCCAAGTCTATGGCGATCGCCTCAAAACCAGCCCAGGGAATGGCTGGGACCCTTGGACTAAACGGGTCGAGGCGCTGAGCTATCTAGCCGATGACGCGGGCATTGTCGAGATGCTGGACCAGGCTGAAGCCGATGATGTTGATGACTCTCCCATTGGGGCGTTCTTTTTCCATCTAACGGCTGTGGCTCTCGCGCGCACCGGTGTTGACATCCTCATCCCACTATAGCCGTCAGGCTTAGTGGGATGAGGATGTCAAAGCAATCGTTCTGCCCTCATGAGGCGACTGCAATCGATTAAGAGCTAGGTGAACTACCGAACGCGCTCATCAGAGATACCAGCGTCGGCTTCCTACCCAACAAATTTTAAAATCTAAAAGATTCGCTCAAGTCCGTAACTCATAACAACTTGTCGTTTTGTAACAATTCTGGCAAACGTCCCGCATCCTGAACCGACAATGGGATCACACGCGCGATCGCCTCCCGGCACAGTCCCACGAGTGGCGATCGCCTCAGACGGATCGCCCCAGGCGACGCGACAACGACAGAACTTATGGGTATTGCCAGCATCAACCCCGCCACGGGAGAAACCATCAAAACCTTCACAGACCTGAGTGACGCGGAACTCGAAGCCAAACTCGAACGAGCCGATCGCGCCTTTGGGCAATACCGCCATACCATGATGGTGCAGCGATCGCGCTGGCTCCAGAACGCGGCCGACATCTTGGAACAAAAGGCCCAAGCCTTCGGGGAAATCATCACCCTAGAAATGGGCAAACCTATCGCCCAAGCCGTGGCCGAAGTCAACAAATGCGCCCTCGTCTGCCGCTACTACGCTGACAACGCCGCCGAATTTCTGGCTGATCGCCCGGTGGCCACGGATGCTTCCTTCAGTTACACGGCCTATCATCCTCTGGGAGCCATCCTGGCGGTCATGCCCTGGAACTTCCCCTTTTGGCAAGTCTTCCGCTTTGCGGCCCCGGCTCTCATGGCAGGCAATGTGGGCCTGCTCAAACACGCCTCGAATGTTCCTCAATGTGCCTTGGCGATCGAGTCGATTCTCTCAGAGGCGGGATTCCCCAGCGGTGCGTTCCAAACTTTGCTCATTGGGGCCGATCGCGTGGCGGCACTCCTGGCTGACGATCGCATCCAAGCGGCGACCCTCACCGGCAGCGAGGGGGCCGGTATGAGCCTGGCCGAAGAAGCGGGTAAAAATCTCAAAAAAACCGTCCTGGAACTCGGCGGTAGTGACCCCTTCATCGTCATGGGGAGTGCCAATCTCGAAGCGGCTGTCAGCACCGCTGTCACAGCCCGGATGCTCAATAGCGGCCAATCCTGCATTGCGGCGAAACGCTTCATCATTCACGACTCTATTGCCGATGAGTTTGAAGGACGCTTCCTGGCTAAACTGGAGGCTCTGCGCTTCGGCGATCCCCTGGTCTCTGAAAACGATCTCGGTCCGTTGGCTACGGCGGGGATTCGCGCTGAGCTGCATCAACAGGTGCAAACGCTAGTCAAACAGGGCGCTAAACTCCGACTCGGTGGTGAACTCCCTGAGGGGCCGGGGAACTTTTACCCGGCGACGTTACTCAGCGATATTCCATCAGGGACAATTGCTGATGATCAGGAACTGTTTGGCCCCGTGGCCTTGCTGTTTCGTGTCAGTACCATCGATGAGGCGATCGCCCTGGCTAACCGCGTCCCCTATGGCCTCGGGGCTAGTGCTTGGACGACGGTGGAACCTGAGCAGCAACAATTCATCAGTGAATTGGAAGCGGGAGCGGTTTTTCTCAACGGGATGGTCAAATCAGATCCGCGACTCCCCTTTGGTGGGATCAAAAAATCAGGGTATGGCCGCGAACTCGCACTAGAGGGTATTCAGGAGTTTGTCAACATTAAAACGGTTGTCATCAACCAATAAGATGGGTTCCTAGTTGGTCTAGGCTGATGAATTTGGCTAAAAGGACTATTCTTGGAAGTATCATCTCATACCTGTTATCGCGTCTGTTCACGTCTGTCAACTCATTTCAACGCAACGCAAGGGGTCTTAATGAACACTGCGGAACTTTTGGTCAAATGTCTGGAAAACGAGGGCGTTAAGTATGTCTTCGGCTTACCGGGTGAAGAAAATATGCAAGTCCTGGAAGCCTTGCGAGGCTCTCCCATTCAGTTTGTCACCACCCGCCATGAGCAGGGTGCGGCGTTTATGGCTGATGTCTATGGACGCTTAACGGGGAAAGCGGGGGTGTGTCTGTCTACCCTCGGTCCTGGGGCGACGAACCTGATGACGGGGGTGGCTGATGCTAACCTCGATGGTGCGCCTTTGGTGGCGATTACGGGACAGGTGGGAACGGATCGGATGCACATTGAATCCCATCAATATTTGGATTTGGTGGCTATGTTTGCCCCGGTTACGAAGTGGAATTCGCAGATTGTTCGCCCGAGTAATACTCCCGAAATTGTCCGTAAGGCCTTCAAACGGGCGCAACAGGAAAAACCGGGGGCGGTTCATATTGATTTGCCCGAAAATATCGCTGAGATGCCGGTGCAGGGAAGCCCTCTCAAGTGCGATCGCCAGGACAAAATCTACGCCTCCTATAAAAGTCTCAATGATGCGGCGACGGCGATTTCTCGGGCGAATAATCCCCTGATTTTGGTGGGGAATGGGGCGATTCGTGATGATGCGAGTGATGCGCTGACGGAGTTTGCGACTCGGTTGAATATCCCGGTGGCGAATACGTTTATGGGTAAGGGGGCGATCGCCTATACTCATCCCCTCGCTCTCTGGACGGTAGGATTGCAACAGCGAGACTATATCAGTTGTGGCTTTGACAACACGGATTTGGTGATTGCGGTTGGCTATGATTTGATTGAGTATTCTCCTAAGAAATGGAATCCGAAAGGGGAAATTCCTATTGTTCATATTGGGACGGATTCGGCGGAGATTGACAGCAGCTACATTCCCTTGGTGGAAGTGGTGGGCAATATCACGGACTCTCTCGATGAGATTTTACGCCGTTCCGATCGCTCCAGTAAGGCGACACCCCATGCCCTCTCGCTACGAGATGACATTCGCCAGGATTATGAGCAACACGCCAACGATAATGAGTTTCCCATCAAGCCCCAGAAGCTGATTTATGATTTGCGTCAGGTGATGGGACCCGATGATGTGGTCATTTCTGATGTGGGCGCTCATAAGATGTGGATTGCTCGCCATTATCACTGTGAACGGCCCAATACCTGTTTGATTTCCAATGGCTTTGCGGCGATGGGGATTGCGATTCCGGGGGCGATCGCCGCGAAGCTGGTTCATCCTGATCGCAAGGTTGTGGCGGCTACCGGGGATGGGGGCTTCATGATGAATTGTCAGGAGTTGGAAACGGCGCTGCGCACGGAAACCCCGTTTGTCACCATTATTTTTAATGATGGGGGCTATGGCTTGATTGAGTGGAAGCAGGAGGCTCAATATGGACGAGCTTCGTTTATTGAGTTCGGCAACCCGGATTTTGTTAAGTTTGCTGAAAGCATGGGGTTGAAGGGCTATCGCGTCACCTCCACCGAGGAGTTTGTGCCGATTCTGAAGGAGGCGTTGGCCCAAGATGTCCCGGCGGTGATTGATTGTCCGGTGGATTATCGGGAAAATGCCCGCTTCTCGGCGAAATCCGGGGAGTTGAGTTGTCCGATGTAGGGTTTTCCAGCTTCGCTCTGAATATCCGAAGTTCTGCTCATACTGCGTTGGCGGTATGGGCAGTTTTGTGTCTGGCTTTGTGGCTCGATGCGCTACGACAGACGGGGTTGAGGCTGGACTGAATGTAAAGTTTTACAACAAATTAGCCTATCTCCGTAAAACGAGGGCTGTTATCCCGACAGTAGTTATAGATGATTGGGAGGTTCCTCGTGGAGGATAGAGATATTCAACAGCCGAACGATGATCGGGTTCCTGATTTAGATGAGGTGCTTCGAGGGCTGGCCCTTGAGGCTCAGAACTCCCCCCCAGGGAGTCGCCAGCGTCGTCGCGCTCTGACACGACTGGTTCAGCTAACCCGCACCTCCGGTCGCCTCTGTCGTCCCTATTTGGGTCAATTTCCTCATGTTTATGATGAGATTTACAATGAGGCGTTGCAACTGTTGTTTATTTATATCTGCGATCGCATTGATGCCTATAATCCCCAGAGAAGTCCCTTCTTACGATGGGTTAATTTTCTCTTACAACGGCGTTTTTTTAATCAGGCAATTCCTAAGATTATTGGCGATCGCCGCGAGGTATCTAGCAATTCTCTCACCCCATCGCCTCGGATACAACAGCAGTTGTCCACTAAGGTGTTACCTCCGAGTCTGTCTGAGGCGATCGCGCAATGTTTACGAGAGGATCCCGATGGACTCTTTGAACGTCGGTCCTTGCGCCAAATGCCAGAGATAACGTTCAAACGAATTGCCATTCGACGACTCAATGGAGAAAGCTGGAAAAGCATTTCTGTTGATTTGGGGGTGGGGATCTCAACCTTGAGTGATTTTTACCAACGCAGTCTGAGTGAATTTTCTGAATTTATTAAAGACTACGTACAAACTTAGCTACTAAACGTTTATGTAAGGAGTGACCCATGAATTATAGTCATCACGAGTTAACGTTCAATGTTCCGATTACGCAACTGATGCGTTCTCAAGCTGATCAGGTGAGTCAATACCAAGATAATCCAGATAAATTGAGACAAGTTTATCGTAATATTTTGGTGGTATTAGCCGTTGATTATTATTGTCAATGTATGGGGATTAAGACAAATTTAGAGTCGAGTACGGTTTGGAATCCGGGGTTGCAACTTCTGGCAAATAGCGCTGATTTGGAGCTAAAGAATTTAGGTCGCGTTGAATGTTGTGCGCTCCTGAAAAATCAGGATACTGTGATGGTGTCTCGGGAAGCTCAGTATGATAAACTCGGCTATATTGCTGTCGTTTTAGATGAAGATTCAAATGAGGCGATTTTACGAGGATTTTCTGAGAATCTGGTTGGAGATGGAGAAGTGTTTTCGCTACAAGACTGGGATGATTTAGATCTGTTTTTGTTGAAGGTTGAGGAATGGGAAAATCAGCCATCAGTGGCATCATCTCAAGTAACTCAATTAAGCCAGTGGCTTCGCGGCTGGGTGGACGCAGGATGGCAGAGTCTCGAAGCGTTAATCGCCCCAGAACAGCCGACACCCGCTTGGGTAGTGAGAGGGCCGATGAAGAGTCAGGAGACAAGCCAAAACTCGGTTATTAAACGGGGAAAACTGCTTCATTTTGAGGGAATGGATGAGGCGATCGCACTGTTGATTAGTTTGGACTCGGAAATTTCGCAGGAAATGGATATCTCGGTTGAGATTCAGTCTCTCGATAGACGGACTGAGTTACCGCTCAATTTGGAGATTTCCATCTTAAATGATGAAGGTCAGGCGGTGATGCAGGCTCTTGCTAAAAGTACAGAACATATTAAACTGAACTTTAGTGGTCAGCCTCAAGAAGAGTTTGGTGTTAAGGTTGCCTTGGGACCGGTCAGTTTTTTGGAACATTTTGTGATCTGAGAAATAATAAGGGAGTATAAATCATGACGAAACTCATAACCTTAAAGCTGACTGGAGATTTGGATGCTATAGGTTTTCAAGTCTTTTTGGAAATTAGTAACGACGGCGATCGCCCCTCCATTGAGGAAACGGGTCAGTTGCCCGCCGCCCCGGAACTGTTGACTCAACTCGAAACCCATTGGTTGGAGAAGTATCGCCCGTTGAGCGCCCCCTATCGGATTAAGTCTAAGGGAATTGAATATAGTGGCTCAATTCAGACTCGTTTGAAGGACTGTCAGGAGTCGGGGAAGACGTTGCGCGATCGCCTCAATCAATGGCTCGATGCAGAGTCGTTTCGAGACATTGATCGTCTATTACGGCAACAGCTTAAGCCCGATGAGGACATTCGGGTTCTCATTCGCACCAATGACGCCCGTTTACATAAGCTTCCCTGGCATCTATGGAATTTTTGCCAAAGTTATCCCAATACGGAAATTGCCTTGAGTCCACCGAAGTTTCAACGTCGTGAGCGATTTTCCTCGACTGGGGGGAGGCAGAAAATTAGAATTTTAGCGATTTTAGGTCATCGTGGGGATATTGATGTAGAGGGCGATCGCCAGACTCTGAATAATTTACCCGGCGCGGAGGTCGAGTTTTTAGATGAACCGACACGATCTGAGATTAACGATCAGCTATGGGACCAACCCTGGGATATTATCTTTTTTGCCGGTCATAGTGAAACGGAGGGAGATGAGGGACGGATTCACATTAACCCGACGGAAAGTTTAACCATTGATGAACTGTGGTATGCGTTGCGGAAGGCGGTGAATCAGGGGTTACAGGTGGCGATTTTCAACTCCTGTGATGGGTTAGGGTTAGCCCGTCGCCTCGATGACCTGCAAATTCCGATTACGATTGTGATGCGGGAGTTAATCCCGGATCAGGTAGCTCATGCGTTTTTGACCCATTTTCTTGAGGGATTTGCCGACGGGAAGCCGTTTTATCGAGCGGTACGGGAGGCGCGGGAGCGGTTACAGGGAATGGAAAACCAGTTTCCCTGTGCCAGTTGGCTGCCGGTAGTGTGTCAGCATCCTTGGGAAGATCCTCCCACGTGGCAAGGGTTGTTAACGCCGTTAACTCCACCGCCATCGAAGACATCGCCCTGGTGGCAGGGGTTGGGGACGGTGTTGGTGGCCAGTGTACTGGTGACGAGTTTGGTGATGGGGGTGCGATCGTTGGGCTGGTTGGAACAGTCGGAGTTGAATGCGTATGACCATTTGCTGCGATCGCGTCCCGCCGAGACGATGGACGAACGCTTGTTGCTGGTTGAGATTACGGAGGACGATGTTCAATCGCAGCCGGTATCTGAGCGAGGGGCAGCCTCTCTCTCTGATCAAGCTTTGGAAAAACTATTGAGTGTACTAAGTATATTGGAGCAGTACAACTATAGTGTCATTGGTTTACAAGTATTTCTAGAGTCAGAATCGAACAACTCAAATTTAAGGCAACTCATGCAGGAGCCAAACATTTTCTATGCTTGTATTTTTCCTAGCTCCGCAGGTGTTATTAGTCCATCTCCTGACATTCCCGACACAAATTTAGGTTTTACTAATCTGGTAGTTGATTCTGATCATGTGATTCGTCGCCACCTATTTGCTTTAAGAGGGACACCTAAAATTTGTTCTACGGATATCTCATTAGGTTTTTTATTGGTAAAAAAATACTTAAACGATAGAGGCATCTCTCTACATTATCAAGAGATAGATGAAACAAATCAGCTTTTCAATACTCCCTTACAACTTATAGATCAAAGTACAGGGGGATATCAAAATATTGATGATCGTGGATTACAAATAATGCTTAATTATCGTAATACATCACAGATTGCCCACAAACTAACACTTAATGAAGTGTTAAATAACGATTTTGACCCGAAACGTATTCGAGATAGGATTGTTTTAATTGGCACGACTGCTCCAAGTTTTGGTGATGACAAGAAAAGAACCCCTTATGAGAGCCGTTGGGGTGAAATTTCTGGTTTGGAATTACAAGCACACATGGTTAGTCAAATTCTGAGCGCAGCATTAGACTCTCGGCCTCTAATTTCATGGTGGTCGCTCCCTCAAATTATTTTGTGGACTTGGCTATGGTCACTATTCGGTGGATTAGTGGCTTGGCGGTGGCGATCGCCTTTATATTTGGGACTGGCTACAACTGTAGGAATAATAGTCCTCTTCAGCCTTTGCCGGTTTTTCTTAATACAAGGGGTTTGGGTTCCATTGGTTCCAGCAGCCTTAACACTTTTGATTGCCAGCGTAACCGTCGCTCTTCTATTTTCCAATCGGACTATTCAACGTTTTTTTGAGGTTTAGTAAAATGAAATCAATTCAAGCTTCTCAGTTAGTTGTACAAACTTGTTTAACCGCCGTCCTTGTTCTCATTGATGGAATAGTTACATCCAGTGAGTTGAAATTAATGGCTGACCCGGCGATTGACGAAATTGCAGAAAGTTTGGAAATTATTTTTATTCCAGTAGGCCATAGTGATATCCCAGAAGGTCCCCCCGAGACTGGTGATGCTGCCGGTAGTCGCGGTGATTGTATTGCAACAGCTATTCCTCTGACTCATTTAGTGGGTCATTACGGTTCTTGGGATTTGACATTAACCACCCAGGAGTACCCAACATTTTGGTTTTATGTTCCCTACACCTCTGAAGAAGCCACCTCTGGAGAATTTTCCCTACAGGACTCTGGAGCCTCAGAGGAATACTGGAGGGCAGAATTTGAACTTCCGGGAAATTCCAATCGGGCGACACCAGGGATTGTGAGTATCACACTTCCGGAAACGGTAGAACCTTTAGAAGCCAATCGTCAGTATCAATGGTTTTTTGATCTCAATTGTCCAACACCGGAAACGGCATCTAATCAACGAACGACTGCTGCTTCAGTTTACGGTCTTGTTGAGCGACGGAGTCCCTCTGACGTGAATCCTGATTTTGAAGCTGAACTCGATGAAGCGACACATCCATTGGAAATGGCTGAAGTTTACGCCAAAAATGGAATATGGTTTGACGCACTAACCCAATTTGCTCAGGTTCGACTGGATTATCCTGATAATCAACCTTTAAACGAAGAATGGCGTCGTCTCTTAACCTCTATTGGCTTCGGTCATATCAGTGAAGAACCCCTGAGTGGTTCCGTCAATCTTATCGAATAAGAGACTGGCGGCTGTCTCACAGCAGTGTACAAAAGATAGGATTATAGCCAATGACCAATTAAGGTAAAGGGTGCCCAGAAGTAGGGACGGAAGTGAAACGGATTATCAGTTTCCTTATTGATAAAATCGATTTGGACTTCACGGAGTGCTTCTGCTTTCGTTAAATTTTCATCGAGAAGTTTCTCGTAAAATCTTTCCATAAACTCTGCCGTTGAGTCATCCTTGACATTCCACAAACTTGCCAAAGTACTTCTGGCCCCAGCACGGATGGCAAACCCTGCAATTCCTAGGGCAGCACGTTTGTCACCTGAAGCGGTTTGGCACGCACTCAGTGTCAATAATTCAATGGCTCCGGGTTGTACAACAGGATTTTGATCTAGCAATTTATCTAAATCTCGGACGGTAATACGTCCAAGATAATCCAGAATAAAGGTTTCATCAGGATCTGAACTAAATTTGCCGTGGGTTGCAATATGAATGATATTGAAAGGAGTTGACTGAACTCGGTTTTGGATATTGTTTCGGACAAAACGATCTTCTGATACTTCCTGACTCCGCCGAATAATTTGACCAAGGGCTTGTAGCTCACTCCTAACATTGGGTAAATTTCCCATCTGTTCATTTTCAAAACTTGGAGATTGTGTAATTCCAGTTAGTAAGGCTTGAGCATTATTTATTGTTAGGTTGGTCGTTTGTGATTCTAGCAGTTGTAGCCCAGGAGTAATCGCGATCGCATAGCGTTCAACAAGATATTTATCTTCACCAAAAATTAAGGAAGCTGGGATATTCCTCAAAGAGCCATCTAGGATGAAAACAAGATTTTTTATCAAACTATCATCTCGGGAAGAATGGATGTCTAGCTCATTTTCAAGCGGCTCTATTATCCATTGGTAAATCTTGTGTGTTTTTGGTTCAACATCCTTGGGCATTGTCCTTGGAAGTTGAATTATCTTAGATAATTCCTCGGTACGATCATCTATTTCTGAGGAAGTAACCGGACTTGAGTGGTGCTTAAGTCCCGATATATTAGGTAGCTTGGCAATAATTTCGAGTCGATCTTTCAACATGATCGAGTAGATGATCGCCGTCTCATTGCGAGGATCTAGGGTTTCGATATTGACGACTCTCGGTTCAGCACAAGCATCTTGGAAGAAATTATCCAGTTCGGCAAGTTGGAGGTCTTCAGCCGCCTGACGAGCTTGTTCCAAGTTATCCTGACTGGGATTGTCGCCGCGCAAGAGTAAATCAATGAACTGTCGATACACCGGTTCAACCCGATCGCGGAAGTTGAATTGCACATTAGAATCCAGACTCGCCAAATCACCCCGCAAATCATTGAGAACGCTATAAGCCTTCTCATAGGCCACAATCGCTCCCGCATCTGCCTCCTGCACAGCGGTTTGCTCATGACGCCCTTGCAAAATGCGCCCCAGTTGCCATTGCCATTGATAGACTAAATCGGGTTTATCTCCTGAAAGAGCGATCGCCTCCTCGGTGAACTCCTGCGCCCTGTCCCAATCCCCACTGGCTTCATAAAAGGTTCCCAAACGACCGATCGCCGCCGCTTTAAGTCTCAGATCTCCCAAGTCCTCCGCTTGACCAACGGCGGTTTCTAACAACTCCAGTAACGGCGTTGCTTCAACTGTAAGCCTCTGTTCATCGGTTTGAGCGGCCAGGCGATCGCACCCCAGCAGACTACAAGCCAACTGAATCCGTCCCTGAATGGCAATTTTCCCTAGGGGGAGTTCCGAAAGGCGATCGCGCACCTCAGGAAACAACGCCACCGCCTCAGATTCCCGCTCTGACTCAACCCACATCTGAATTAAATTCAATTGGGACTGAACCATCACCGAGGGGTCACTACTGCGGCGAGCAGCTTGCTCATAGTAGCCAACAGCAACATTCGCTAAAGGTTCAGCATCCGAAGGCCGATTATAGTTTGCCGCCTGTTGAGATAACGCCTGATAGGTATTTCCCAAATTCAATAAAGATAGAGCAATATCCTGGCGAGACTCAATGCGTTCCGCCACCGCTAACCCTTGCTGTAAGGTACTCTTCGACAACTCCAACTGGCCCAACACCCGCAACTGATTCCCCAAACTCCGCAACGCCATCGCCTTCAACGGAGAATCCGCCTGTCCGTCGATCGCCGCCAACAATTCCCTCCGCCGACCCTCCCTCAGTTGCGGGTCATCCGCCGCCAAACCATCACAAGTCAACCGGTCTCCCGTCAATCCCCCCAAAAGCCGATCGCAGGCGCGGCGATAGAACCCCAACGCCTCCAGGGCCAGCGCCTGATTCAGTTGACTCCCCACCGTTCCCTCAGCATCCCCTAACCGCTGATACACCCGTTCCGCCTGTTGCCAACTCTCAAAGGCCGCTTCCGCCTCCGCTAAGGACAACTGCAACTGTCCCCGAGTCGTCAAAGCCGCCGCAAAGACGCGTTGCCGGTCAGTCCCGGCCTGGGCATCGGCAACCCCAATTAATCCTAAACTGTCCTCAATGGCCGCCCTCGCCCCTTGCCACTCTCCCTGCTGCTGCTGACTCAGAGACAGATAATTGAGGGCGATCGCCTGATTCAGTCCCTCTCCCCGCTCCCCATAGGCCCTGGCCGCCGCCTGTAACTGCCGCACCGCCTCAGTCATCTCTCCCGCCTCATAGGCCGCTCGTCCCTGACGCAGCAACACCCCAGGCTCTTGAGACTGAGCCAGAGTGGGCGAGTTGAGCGGAGGGGAGGCGACCCCAACCTGAGACCCAAACGCAGGCAGCGAGAGGCTTAAGAGGCATCCCAGCACGAAGCAGACCCAAAAGCGTAACACGGGAGAAAAACGCATCATAAGGGGTTAAACCTGATTGAGAAATACAAACCGTTGTCTTGCAAGCTATCGTTACCCGTATCCAGTTCCACCAGGGGAATCCCCCAGTCGAAGGCTGCACTGAGGCGATCGCCTAACCCGAGGCGTAACCCCAATCCGGCCGAGGCCAGGCTGGAGGTATCCGGGTTGGGGCGATCGCCTAAATTCCAGACCGTTCCCGCCTCCACAAACGGGGCCAGCCAGACCGTTCCCTGACGGCGAGCAAAGCGGAATAAGGGAATTTGCACCTCCGCCGAGGCAAACAGTCCCGAATCCGCCAGCAGCACATCCTGACGATAGCCGCGCATCCGTCGCCGTCCCCCCAAACTGAACTGTTCAATAGGAACCAGGGAATCGGCGGACAGTTGGGCATTTCCCCGCAGCACTAGGCGCGTTTCCGGCTGCTGCGTCTCTAGTCCTCCCCCCAGACGGCGCACCCATTGGGCTTGACCTTGCCAGGAAAAGAACTGACTATCGGGGTCATCGTCATTCACCGTGGCTCCAAACCAGTTGACCCCCAGACTAAACTCCGATCGCAGGGCCAAGACTTCGCGGCTGTCCCGTTGAGTCCAATCTTGGAAAAACCGTAACACGGAAATGTTGGTTTCTCCCTGGTTGTCGGCCCCTGGGGAGAGGGGAAAATTGCGATCGAGAATCGAGGTTTGAGTATCCCGTCGCGAGGCCGTCAGTCCCAGGGCAAATTCCCGGAAGACGTAATCGCTGGGGGGTGAGGAGTTCTCCCCTTCATCGCTGGCCGTTGAGGCGTTCTCCTCATCCCGGCGCGGTTGCACTTGGCGTAGCAGCGGTTGGCGGTAACTGACTTCATAGGTGCGAGTGTCCGCCTGGATATCCACTTGGTCGAAGGGGGCTTCCACAATGCGACTGTCCCCCGTGCTATAGAGGAGACTCACCGTGCCATCGAGGGCGTTAACGGGTAGCTGATAGCCCAGGTTCCAGTTGTCCGTTCCCTCGGTGTTGCCGTAGGCGAGGCTGGCCACATCACCGATGCCGAAGAGGTTGGCGATGCCGCTGTTGGCTTGTTGGCGGAAACTGCCCACGGTGGGGGAGCGATCGTTATCGAGGCCCAGGCTGACGGTGACGGCGTTGGGTTCCTCTACTTGCACCTTGAGGAGATTGGTTCCCGGTTGCACCCCCGCCGCTAACTCTGCTGAGAGGCGATCGATGTGGGGGTCGAGTTGTAGGAGTTGTAGGGCTTCGATGAGTTGGCCTTGGTTGACGGGACCCACCACCACCCGTTCGATGCGGCGCACCACATAGTTGGGGTTGAGATTGCCACTGGTGCGAACTTGGATATCTTCGAGGGTTCCTTCCAGGATTTGCACCGTGACGACGCGATTTTCGGTCGTTTGGGGGGGAATGTAGGCGCCGCTGGTGATGTAGCCTTTGTCTTCGTAATGTTCAGTAATGGTGTCGGCGGCCGTTTGTAACTCCTCGAAGCTGAGGGGACGATTGAGGAGGTCTTGGGTTTCGGCGGCCAGTTCTTCGTCGCTGAAGACTGTATTGCCGACAAAGTGGAAGTTCTGGACTTGAAACTCTTGGTTTTGCTGGCTCTGGGGGCGATTTTGTTTGTCGCTTTGGGGCAGTTGAGATTGGGGAGAACAGTTTTGTTCGGAGCTGGGAGGGCGATAGTCGGACCCGCCATTGGGGGCTGTTAACACCAATTCTCCCTCGGCGTTGAGGGTCCAGTCTTGGGCTTGGCGAATCCGTTGGGGGGAGGGGGAACGTGCTTGGGGAGACTCGTCTGGGAGATTGTCGTGACTCTGGGGGTCATCGAGGGGGTCGAGTCGTAAGTCTTGCCAAGGGCCAGTACCGCTGAAGGGGTCGTTGGCACTGGGGGGGAGGCCACCGCCACCGGTGACGACTAATTCGGTTTCGCTGCCTTGGATGCAGGGGTTTTGGTCGACGGCGGCGTTGACGGGTCGGTCTTCGAGTTCCACCAGGGCGCTGACGGGGTCAACCTCTGGGGTGTTGATTTCAACGATGCCACTGAAGTCTGGCCCCAATTCTGACGTGGCTGTAATATCGCTGTTGGGGGTACTTTCTTCTCGAAATTCTGCCCCAAAGAGTCCTTGAGTGTTGAGAATCACCCGACCACCAAAGTTATCTTGAGCGTTGGCATTGATATCACTGTTTTCTAGGGCGGTCAGGATGTCCGTATCAATTTCAATGTTGCCCCCCGTTGCTGTGCCAACGGCGTTGGTGGTGACTTGGCTGTTTTCTAACAGGCGAATGTCGTTGGCATTGATGATGATATTGCCGAAATCGCCGGAGGTGGTTTCGGCGGTGAGGCGACCGGTATTTAGGAAAAGGTCTCGGACTTGGATGGTTAAGTTTCCGGCACTACCGGGGTTAAGATTGCCCTCCCGATCCGGTGAAATGCCATCTACGTTGACTTCTGCACCGTCTCGGATAGTTAAGCGATGTCCAGAAAGGTTTAAGTTGCCTGCATCCCCTGCGCCTTCTGTGCGTACTGTGAAGCGGCTGGGTCTGCTGCGATCGGGGGTTCTGCCACTTAGGTCAATGTCGTTGGCTGTGATGTTTAGGTTGCCAGCATTTCCGGGTCCTTGGGTGCTGGCGGTGATTTGTCCCCCATCTTGAACCCGAATCTGTTGACTATTGACTGTTAAATCCCCTGCGTTTGACTCTCCTAGGGTAATGGCAGTGATAGCACTGGGAATATCTACCCTGGGACTAGGAAGACTACCCAGGACTTCTAAAAGTTCTGTCGTGATGGTGACATTACCACCGAGACCTCCCCCAGCCGTTGCTCCAGAAATTTGTCCTCCCTGAACGATACTGAATCGCGGTGTTTGGATATTGACGTTCCCCCCAGTCCCTGTTGCCAGCGGACGGGGTTCAGCACCAGGGGGACTGGGGACACCAGACTGAGAAACGATGCTACTGAGATTCCCACCCAGTCCACCACGCACTTCAACTGACTCCTCGGCTTGAATGAAGATATTTCCCGCGTTTCCAGCACCAAAGGTGGTTGCTGAGAGTTGTCCGCCACTTAAAACGCTTAATTGCCGGACATTCAGGTTCAGATCCCCAGCCGGGAAGTTATCGACTCGGGTATCACTTGTGATGACCGCACCTTCTTGGACAAGAAGACGATCCGCGTTGATATTAACATCACCACCAGCACCAAGCCCACCAGTAGCAGTTGATAGAGTACTGGGTATAACTCGGTCGAACTCAGGAAGCATCACTCTCCCTCTGAGTTCTAACTGATTAGCAATGTTTAGGTTCAAGTTACCACTGGAACCCGGACTAAAAGAGACGGAAGAAATTTGTGCGCCATCGCGAATCAAGAGTTGTCCAGCCGTCAGGTTCACGTCACCACTTGCTCCCAGTCCTTGGGTTTGGGTCAGGATACTGCTTGGCACCGGACTGCCCGTCTCAAAGTCAAGTCCGGCTAATTCAATGGTGTCTGTGACGTTAAGATTAATGCTACCACCAGCTTGACTGCCTTCGGTTAGGGAAAGAATGGTGGAACCATCTTGAATGCTCAGACGTTGCGATCGCAGCTCAATACTCCCCCCTCCTGGACCACTCACATCGACAGAAGCGCGTTGTCGTAAATCGATAGAACCCGAGTTTTCAACACCGCTGTAGTTGGGTTGAAAGGGAGTCTCTAGGCTTACCTGACTGTTACTCCCTAAAGTTCCTAGGTGGATGTTTCCCTGCTCAGCGGTCAAATTGCCGCCATTCAGTGAAATGTCCCCACCCAGAAGAGTTAGGGACTGACCGGATTCAACTTGTAACCCTCCAGCGGGCGATCGAAGCACTCCACCCGCTGGGTTTAGGGCAAAGTTATGACCTGAACCCCGAACCTCAATCTCACCCGGGTTCGCCCCAAACTGGAGTCCCACGGGAGTCGTGACCGTCAAGAGTGGCAAGTTGGGGGACGTTGGGGTTTGGCCAAAGGTTGTTCCATCGGCAAATTCAAATCGCTCCGCCGTTGTGGCGAGAAAAGACCCGCCAATATCTAACTGAGCCTGGGGACCAAAGACGATGCCATTGGGGTTGAGTAGAAATAAATTGACCCCATCAGCACCAATGAGTCCATCAATGTTGGAAATTCCCTCCCCAGTAACCCGAGTCAAGATGTTCTCAATGCTGAGATCATGACGGAACCAGGCTTCATTCCCGGTGGGGAGGGAAAATTCCTCAAAACTATGGAACAGATTGCGATCGACCTGAGTTCCCCCCTCAATGGTGAACTGGCTGTCCTCAACGGTCACGCTAGAGGGAATTGGGAGAGTTGAATCTGGGACAATTTGAGCAAGTGTTGGCGAGGGACAGACTATCACAGCAACGGGTAGCCCCCAAATGGCTGATCTCCAATGATTCATGTTCACTCTCCCAGGGATGTTTGAAGTTGATGACCTTTTAAATAGTTAACGATGTTGAGTTGCCATCCGGCAAGTCCATCGTCGTTTGAGGGCAGACCCTCCAAAAATGATACCGATGAGAATAAGACTCAGGGTTGAAGTTGGCTCAGGGATATCTTGCGACTGCTGTGACTCAGAGGGCTGAGTATCCACTGGGACTTCGACAACTGATTCATAGCTCTCTGGGAGTTCAAATGTCAGGATATCCTCAAATTCTACGTTGGCTCCAGTAAGCTGATTGACCTCATAATCAGAATTGATGAGGCTAGTTAATAGAAAGATGTCACTGGTAGGGTTTGCATTTTTTGACTCCAAATAGATAGAGTCAAAAGACAGGAATGGATCGGGATCTAGGTTGGGGATGAGGAGATAATAAAACTCGTCAGGGTTTTGATAAGAGGTAAAGCGAACAAAGTTGATCGCGCTTAAACTCTCAGTCTGCATCGCCCCTCCATCACTCAACTCATAGTCATCCCACCAGTGAAAGGTAGTGGCATAAGGTTGATGGGGCATCCACCAGAGAAAGGGAAGGTTTAAGACATCACTAGAACCATCTTTAGGGGTGACTTGAATGTAGCCACTGACACCTGGGGTAAATATGAATCCAGTGGTATCTTGATAGTTTTGCTGTTGTGCTGACCAAAATGGCATGATAGTTACCTCTACTGTGATACATGAAATTGCAAAAAATTAGACCGTTCTTTTTAGAACTATGCCAGCTAGTCCTAATCCCTTAAGAAACATTCTCTTGTATCAGGGGAATTTTTGGGCTTCTAGAAACATTGTAATTATACCTTTGTGACCATTAAAAATTTGAGTATAGCGAATTGAATCATGACTTAATTTCACCAATGACCAACTCATCCACGCCGAGCCGTTCTGTTTCTTCTGGTTTATGGATGGTCACAGCGTTGAAAGGTGTTTCTGTATCTTTAACCCCAAAGAATAAGACTGAACCCGAAAATTCGATATAGTTCGCTTCAACGGGAATCACTACATTTTTTGTCGTTCCATCCTCCCGGTGCAGCGTCATCGAGAACGGACTGCCTTCAGCATCCGTGATATTCAGACCAAAGGCTGATTGAGGCTCACTGAACTCAATGGTAAACTCTGTATCATTGCGACTCATCAGATAGTTCTTTCCTGAGGTGGGGAACATTCCCCCATTGGTTCCCTCGACCAGGGTTTCCACCATTAAGTCACCGGTATAGGACAGGGTTGCCGTCGTCCCTCCAAAGTCCAGAACTTGAGGACGACTGTTATTTTCAAATTCTTCAAAATCGACCGTCTGAAGATTGACCAGATCTGCTAGAAACTCCGCGCGAGCTTGATTCGTTTTCGGGTAATCCTCCATGCGGACTTCATTGCCTTCTGTATGGAGGTCTTCTGCGAAGTAGGATTGAGTTGAATTTTCACTGCCTGATAAGTTAGTGGGATTCTTCGCAACCCAAGCATCATACTCTCCCGCATTGAAACCGCCCAAGTCTCCGGTTGTTCGACCCACCACATAAAAATTGTTGTTGCGGTCTGTTGCCATGCCTAAAATTTCGTCACCGGCAGATGAGCCAATATGGTCTTGTTCTAGGAGGTTGCCATGGCGATCGTAAGACATGATGAACCCGTCAATTGGGCCATGACCGTCTGAAGCAAACGCCAGATCCGTATAACCCCCTACTCGCACCACGCCTGCGTCATCAACGGCTAAAGCTGATATCCGTTCTTCGCCACTCCCCCCAAACTGACGAGTCCAGTTTAGTGTGCCATCGGTTAGATAACTTGCCAGGAAACCATCGGCTTTCCCGGAGTGGGTTTCACCGGGGAATGCTCCTGCTGTTGTTCCAGTGACATAGATGCGGTCTTCGGTATCGATGACGACATGGACATCCCGATGAAAGCGTTGGGTCGGGTCTAGGACAGGACTTTGATGGGATGTTGTGCCTAACATCTCCGTCCACTGTTCCACCCCATTCGTGTCATAGCGTTTTAAGAAGATATTAAATCCATCTAAATCACTGTTATCATCAGCATGAGCCGTCGTTACGCCTGCGAAATAGACATTGCCCTCACTATCGACAGCCACGGAACGTCCATAGGTCTTTCCATCCCCCTCCACGGAAGTTGACCAAACCTCATTACCATCGGCATCATACTTCATTAAAACGGCTTCCGATTCCTGCTCTGAATTCGCCCGTAAGCCAGCTAAATAGATATTGCCGTTGGCATCCGTTTCTATGCCACTGAGCCAGTCTTGAATTCCCAGTGTTTCAATCACTTGATGCCAAATGGGATTGCCATCGGCATCAAATTTAGAGAGCGTACCATTGCCACTGGTCACCTCAGCATTCGTATCATCATATCCAATGACATAGACTGACCCATCGTCTGCCACTTTGACATCAGTAAAAGCATTGAAATTAGTGCCCTGATGAGGTTGTTTCAACCAAACAACATTGCCCTCTGTATTGTATTTAGCGAGGAAAGGATCCGCGACTCCTTGAATGGGATTGACCAAATCACCTAAAGTTGTACCCACAACATAGACGTTTCCATCACTATCTACATCTACCCCATTGGCAGAATCAGGTTGATTGGTACCCGCTTGTTGGATCCAAGAGTCATTAAGAATTGAAGATTCAACTGTGTCGCCTGTGCCAAAGATTTGACCGAATATACCAGACCCAGAACCATCTTGGCCCTCAGACTGCCAAGTCATGACAAAGCGTCCATTGGATAATCCCGTCGCTGATGGATATCCCTGATAGTCATTTGTATAAGTATTGACTAGAAATTCTTGCCCAACTAAATTACCATTGTTGTGGTAACGTTGACCATATACACCAGCTCGGGAACCGTCTTGTTCCCAAGAGTGCCAAGTTACGACAAAACCTCCATCCGATAATCCTGTGACTGATGGATACCACTGACCGTTATCAGTATAAGTGTTGACCCGAAATTCGGAATCGACGGAATTACCATAACTGTCGTAACGTTGACCGTATACACCATATCCAGAACCATCTTGACCCCCAGACTGCCAAGTCACAACAAAGCCTCCATCAGCTAAGTCGGTGACTGATGGTTCTCTCTGACTCCCATCGGTATAAGTGTTGACTTGAAATTCGGAACCGACAGAACTACCATAGCTGTCGTAACGTTGACCGTATACACCATATCCAGAGCCATCTTGACCTTGAGACTCCCAAGTCACGATAAAGCCTCCATCTAATAATCCCGTCACTGATGGTCTCGCCTGCCAATCATCGGTATAAGTATTGACTTGAAATTCGGAACCGACGGGATGGCTATGGCTGTCGTAACGTTGACCGTAGATTCCATACCCAGAACCGTCTTGCTCCCAAGAGTGCCAAGTTACGACAAAGCCTCCATCCGATAATCCCGTCACTGATGAATACACCTGAACTCCATCGGTATAAGTGTTGACTTGAAATTCGGAACCGACGGGATGGCTATGGCTGTCGTAACGTTGACCGTAGATTCCATACCCGGAACCATCAGGTGAACTCCAAGTCACGATAAAGCCTCCATCCGATAATCCCGTCACTGATGGGTGCCGCTGAGACTCGTCAGCATGAGTATTGACTTGAAATTCAGACCCGACGGGGTGGCCCTTGCTATCGTAACGTTGACCGTAGACACCATGGCCAGAACCATCCTGACCCTCAGAGTGCCAAGTCACGACAAAGCCTCCATCGGCTAACCTCGTGACTGATGGCCTTAGCTGATCGTCATCGGTATAAGTATTAACTTGAAACTCTTCCCCAACTTTAAAAACCGGCTCCTCTATTGTAAAACTCTGCTCAGATGCAAATTCCGAACTGGCAAAACCACCATCCACCGCCTGCACGCTCCAGTAATAAGACCCCGGAGGCAAATCATCCAACGTCCAACTGGTATTTTCAGCGACATTACCCAGTTCAGCGTCTTGACGAGTTGCATCGACAATATCCGAACCACCGGGTGTAGTGCCGACTCGCAAGTTATAGGTCAAATTCCCTTGAGATGTTCCCTCATCGGCGACAGCATCCCAACTCAACGTCACACGGTCTCCATTTCGCTCAAACCTCAAATTGGTGGGAATATCAGGGGGAGAAGTTTCTCCCTCATCTCCATCGCTAGTAGCCGAATACAGATTCAGTTCATCTTCAGAAACTTCATAGGGAATCAGTCCCAAAGCCCCTATGCTGAGTCCATCACCATGGAATCCTGGCATTAAATTCTGATTCATTTTTAGGATAAAGTTCTGGACATCTTCTGATGTATCCCCTAAACTTTGCTGTGCAATGGAGACCAGGTCATCCTGTAATATCTCACGAGTCCATCGGTAATACCGTCCATCAAACTTGGAAATGGGGACTAATACATCACCATCAGGAAGCTCAACACTGTTGTTCGTATCGAGAATCCATTGCCTCGTGGTCGAGTGTAAATGACCGAGATTGTTTTCTGATAAATTCGTCAGGTCTTCAGAATCTGAAGTTGAGTATTGCTCCCACTCAAAGTTCTGTTCCCTCCAAGCATCGATATCAAACTCTAATGAACTGCCGTCCTCATCAGGGGGAGTTAATGGATTCCCATATTCAACAAAATAAGCAGCAACATAACCTGTTTGACCTCCAACTTCCACCTCATACCAATCGGAACGAATTTCACCCTCAGGGGTCTCATAATCTCCACCAGTCACTGGACGTAAAATTGTTAAACTTGTCCCCTTTTCCAGAACATCAGGAGCATGGTAATCAATTGAAGGTCCTTCCCGTAGATTGAGCGGCAAGTTACCCACCTTATCATTCACATAACCCTGTTTAGGATAGTCAGATTCCTGAATCGGCTCCGTTCCATGAAGTGTCAAAGTCCAACCGTCCCAAATTCCCTCCGTCTCCTGATCGTCATTCCCAGTTGACAAGACTGATGAGTCATTGCCATCATTGGCCACCCGTAGCGTCCAAGTTCCCTGAGACGTTTCCCCCCAATGCCGAACCGATGTAAACCACCAATCATCAGGATTAGCAGGTTGACCAATTTTTTTACTAATTTCATAGGGACTTGCTAACTCAGATACAGTCGTTTTTTCCTCTCCTTCCGCTGTCGTATAAGTATGGACTAACTCCAGCGTTAAATTCTGAGGCGTGGGGTGATTTCCTTGGAAATCAATCTCGACCCATTCAAGCGTTAAATCATCCTCGATCTCAATTGAAGAACTCACACCCTCGGGATCATTCTTAGGAATACGGCTGTTTTGGATATGAGGTAGGTCTTTCACCGTAAGCGAGGTTTCTGGCGCCACTGGAACCCAACTCTTCGCGGCTGCTACTGCCGCGTCAGCATCCACCATGCCAAAACCATACTGATGACTATGACGAATAGCATCCTCAGGGGAACCACTCCAGTCGGCATTTTCATCATGGATTGCCTCCCGATTCGCGGTCTCAACCAAAATATGCTGAATATCACGCCAGGTCAGGTCAGGATTCACCTCTAACATCAAGGCAATGACCCCGGAAACAATAGGAGCCGCCGCTGAAGTTCCACCGAATTGATTCGTCCAGTTTCCAGCACTACTCCCGGCATCTGTTTGGATATCCGTGGTGGCAATTCCCGCAGTATTTAAGAACACCGCTGCACTGCCGAGTGACTCGTGCGAATTATTTGGATTCAGTCCTCGAACTTCAACGCTCCAAGTTCCACTAGCCTCTTGGTGAGTAAAGATATCTAAACTTTCTTCTGGACGAAAATCACCCTTGAAGAGAGCAGTATGATCGGGCAACTCCTGAAGGAAAATATCAGAAAAATTAACCGTCCAATCTTCTTTGTCGGGTTTTTCAAAAGGAACATCGCTAAATAACTTTGCCCGAGTTTCAGTACCATCTTCTCCCACGCGGACCAGACTGACCTCCAAATCTTCATACTGAGCATGATTAATTCCTAGCTGAACCTGCAAACTATTGATAAGTTCGGAACTAGATAATCCTGGAAATTCTCCCAAATCAACCGATAAAACTGATCCATTATTAGAAATACTTTGAGGATTACCAGAATAGGAAATTGCGTGAGTATTCGCTGAAGGGGCTGACAAAAACAGCGGCGCACCTGGGGTACTATAAACTGCCTGATTTCCTACATGATCAACAGCTCCCACGGCTAAAGTATACCGAGAGTTTGCTAAGGGATTATAGTTGACGTTATCATGTTGCTGCCGGCTATTCCCCCCGGAAAAAATAAAAGCATTTCCTAAATCATTTCGCCCCGTCTCCACTCCATTTTCTAGAGTCCAGGTAGCACCCGGTAACGATACACCTCTAAAGGTTGTCCCCCAACTATTGTTATAGATATCAATTGCCTGTTTTTCATGAGAAAGTGTCTTAGAAATTGCCGAGTCTGTAAATCCATAATTGCCTAGCTGTAATCCAGCCCAAGCTGCTCCTGGGGCGACTCCCCTCTCCTCTCCCGCTGAGTTAGCGATGGCTGCTCCAGCCACTTGGGTTCCATGAGGATTCACTACCTCAAACTTAACCGAGGTATCGCGTTCCAAAAGAATATCCTCAGAATTATGATTGGTGATTTTCAGTTTCCAGGGATGATTAGCATTCGGAGCATTGGGGCTTTTTCCATTGAAAACATCGGTTGAATAGGTTTTTTCACCCGCCTCTAAGTCCGACAAGCGAAACTCCTGCCCATTGGGACTAATCAAAGACATTTCCACGTCCTCAATTTGGGAGTTATCCCCAAGACGGACTCCCTTCAAATTCAAATCCAGGTTAGATATATGTCCCTTAATATCATAAATTGACCAGGAACCATCGTCCCATTTTACGTCATAGGTCTCCCCAGGTTTAATGCTCCTAGAGCGAGCCAAACCTGAGGTAACGGAAAGAATATAACTGGGGTCGTCGTTATCTTCATCAAAGTCATAACTGAGATGAGCTTGATAATTATCACGTAAGTTGAGATGGTTGTAATCAAAACCTGTATCGACAACACCAATGGTTGCTCCTTGGCCGGATACCCCATGGTTATCCCAAGCCAACTTAACCCGGCTATCAACCCCTGACTGACCGCCAGTTTGTCCAGTATTCTCCAGATGCCATGAATAGCTAGAATTGTTGACATTAAAAGGTGGAGAGTCAACGCTTAGAGTTGGGTCATGCCAATCAATGGGTAAATCGACCAACGGATAAGCAAACTCAATCTCACTAACTCCGTCCATCGCCGCCGCAATGTCATAGGGGTCATTGTCCCCATCAAATTTCCAAACATAGGTATTAGGAATATGTCCCGTAGGTTCCAACACCGTCCCACCAAGCTGTTGAGCCAACGCCTCAGGGGATTCTCCATTTTTGACACTGACCACCCATTGTTCCGTTAACGCCAAAATATCAGGATGATAGGCGTCTAAGTTCATGGCTTGGGTAATTGCCTGTTTCACCCGTTCTGACAGATGCTGGTCTTCTGAAACAGACAGCACCGTAAAGGAATGACTGACTGGCTGACCCACCTCACCACTCTGGTCATGAGGAATCGCCCGTAACTCATACTGACCCGGTGTTAACCCGCTCAACTCTTGCTCAAACCCGCCCCAGTCTGGGTGATTGGGGTCAATGGCAAACTCGCTGGTTTCGCCAACCTCAAGCCAATCCCCACCATCTTGTCGTAACCACAACTCAACCCGTTCCAGGTCATCAGCACCATCGGCATCACTCACCCAACCTGAGACCCGAAGCGTCTCCCCAGGATTATAAAGTCGGCTCAAGGACAACTGTAAATCCTCAGGTTCCTGATTCGCCGGAGTCAACGGCTGCGGCTCCCTCAACGGAGACTCCACCTCCCGATTCACAGAGCCACCCCAATACACCGGCAAGTCCACCACCGTTCCCGGCGGCAAGACCTCATCGGGTCCCAACACAGGATTCCCCTCTGAATCCCGAATCTCCGACCAAGCCGCCTCATCCCCCAGTTGCTCCTCGGCAATCCCTGCCGGAGTCTCCCCAGGTCGAACAATATAACGCCAGCGAGGATTCTCCCCAATCTCAATGGGACTGGGGTCATAGGCTTGCGGTTTTGTCGCCTTCGCCAGATGCACCGCCGCCACCAAATTCAACAGACCCGCTCCCGTTTCCGCATTCCAGTTGGGAGTCCCCAAATCCGTCGCCGTGGTTTGCAGAATCTCCATCACTTGGCGATAACTCAACTCAGGATTCGCGGCCCAAACCTGGGAGGTAGCCCCCGTCACCCGCGCCGTCGCTACGGAAGTTCCCGCCAGAGTTCCCAGGTCATCTCCCACCGTCGAAACCACGGGATTCTCCGCTGTTCCCCCAGGGGCAACCAATCCCAATCCTGCCCCAACGTTGGAATAGTCGGCACGGTCATGACCCTGGGCCACTGCCACGTTGGGGTCAAACTCTTCCGCCGCACCCACCGTCAGCACATTGTCAAATTCCCGAGCCGCTTGTGCCAAACCCGAGAGGGTTCCTCCCTGATTCCCCGCCGCCGCGACCACCAACACCCCCTGTTGACGGGCATACTCCAGAGCCGTTCGTTCCTGGGCCGTCAACTCATAGCGAGGGGTCACATTGCCCTCCGCGTCAATCTCAGTCAAGTCCAAACTCAGATTCACCACCGCATTCGGCTGGCCCGCCTCTTGGGCCGCATCCACAAATTCCACCAGGGAACTGGCCCAGTCTCCCGACCCCACAGCACGACCCAACCAAATCGGCGCGTCGGGATTGATACCATCAATGCCAAGGTCATTGTCCTGTTGAGCCGCAATCAGTCCCAAGAGATGGGTTCCATGTTCATTGCCTTCACCGGGAGCCAAGAGGGGGTTATCATCCCCATCCACTAGGTCCTGTCCCAGAATGAGGTTGTTGTAGTCTAAATCGGGATTATCCTGGGCAAACCCGGTGTCAATAATGCCCACCAGGGTCTGGTCTTGCTTGGGAAACTCAAACGGTTGCGGCGTCGCCGGACGGTCAGACTCCGCCGGGTCGCTCTCGTCGGAGGTCCTGTCTACGTCAGAGTCCGCCACAGGGTCTTGGGAACCAGACTCGTCTTGAGTTTCACTAACCTCAGCGGAACCGTCAGACCCCTCTGGGTTTTCGGTCTCAGTCCCGGTTTTGGTCTCCGTTTCAGTCTCCGTCTCGGTCTCGGTTTCACTGGCGTCTGAGGCTGTCACCTCACTGTCAGAGGACGACTCTTGAGGTTCAGTCCCCGTTTCATCATCTGTCTCATCATCGGTTTCGCTATCTGTTGCGCTATCTGTTTCATTATCGGTTTCGCTATCTGTTGCGCTATCTGTTGCGCTATCTGTTTCATTATCGGTTTCGCTATCTGTTGCACTATCTGTTGCACTTGAGGAACTCTCCTGGCTTGAGCTGTTTCCCGACTCCGTTGACTCCGTTGACTCCGACGCCTCAGCGGCATCATCCGACTCAGAGTTATCCGCCTCGGTCTGAGCCTCATCGCTGTCATCTTCATCCGCCTCCGTCTCATCGGAATCGGTTTCCGTGTCCGTTTCCGCCGCCTCTAACTCCTCGGCTTCGGAATCGGGACCGGCGGAGTCTGAAGTGGAGTCTGAGGACTCCGAGGCGTCATCGCCATCGGGTCCACCGTCCGACTCAGCGGCCAACTCAGCTAAATCCAGTTGTTCACTGGTGGCCAGATAGGGGTCGGTATAGGCCAGCAAGGCTTTCCCCATGTCATCTTGTCGCCAGTCCAACTCGGGGTCAATCACGTCGCTGACATGAACCGCATCCCCCACAGCACCCCGAATCTGGAAGATGACATCGTCATAGTCCCAGTCACTGCGCTCAAAGCGTTTGTCTTCAAGGACAAAGGTATTGCCATCTCCGGTTAAGTCGGCAATTTGACCGAGATGAAATTCATCGTTAGGGTTGCTGGTGGATAGGGAGAATAGGGGACGTTTCGCGCCGCCAATACTGGGATTGTCCAGAACGTCGGAAACCCGGCCATTGGGAACCAGCATCACCCCAAACTCATCACCGGGGGTCATGTTGAAGGTTTTGACTCCCTGATAGGGGCCGCTATTCCAATCGGGTTCGCCAAAGAGAGACCCAGTAAAGCGTGCGCCTTCATCTTGAACATTGATAACGATATGACCCTGTTCGGACCCACTGGCGGCTCGTTGTGCGGCGGTGGCGATGAAGTCGTCGATGCTGTCAAACTCCATTTCATCGAGGCCGGCCAGACTAAAGAAGGCCACTTCTCCCTGGTAGCGTCCGCCGTCAAAGAGGAAGTCTACGTCAACGTCACCGCTGGCCCCGACTTGGAAAACACCCCGATTGAACTCAGGAACGTCAAAGGCGAGAGGATTCTCGTCCTCATCTTCTTCGTCCTCTTCAGTTTCCTCGTCTAAATCGCCCTCGTCGTCATTTTCGGAGTCTTCGTTTTCGGAGTCCTCGTTTTCTGCGTCAGTGGTGTTTTCCTCCGAGTCGCTGTCATTTTCGCTGTCACCCAGGTTCTCAGTGTCGTCTTCTGGGTTGTCGTCTAACTCATTCTCAATCTCGTTTTCTGGGTCATCTTCTGGGTTGTCTTCTAACTCATTCTCAGTCTCGTTTTCTGGGTCATCTTCTGGGTTGTCGTCTAACTCATTCTCAATCTCGTTTTCTGGGTCATCTTCTGGGTTGTCTTCTAACTCATTCTCAGTCTCGTTGTTAATCTCGTCTTCCGGATTGTCTTCTAACTCCGTCTCATTCTCAATCTCATCGTCAATCTCGTCTTCTGAATTGTCTTCAGAATCGGCACTCTCATCCCCTGTTGACTCCTTATCATTCGTCTCCCCTTCATCATTCGGGATATCTGAGTCACCATCCAAGGAATTCTCCCCGTCGTCTACTGAATCCTGAGTTTGGCTGAGGTCTTCATCCTCTTCAGCATAGGGAATGGTCTCGCCAATGTCCCCGTCGGGAATATACTCGTCATCAATATCAATGTCGTCCCCAACATTGCTGATATCGTCGTTCTCGCCTGGGTCGTTCTCGCCTGGGTCGTTCTCGCCTGGGTCAGTCTCTGCGTCTTCCACATCGGCTTCACCCTCATCCCCCATCGTCTCCCCATCGTCCGGTAAACCGCCGTCATCTTCGGGGGTCAGGACATCACTGGGGTCATCAAGGGGGTCTAAGTCTAACCCCTCTGAGTCATCAGCACCATCTATCAGCCCTCCAGGGGTATAGATGGGTTCTAGGATAAAGGTTTGGTCGAAGTCTTCTGGGGTCTTCGCCTCGGGGGAGTCTTGATGAAAACGACGGTTAAACCAGGAACGGGGATTGAAGGGGGACATAATCGTAGATGCTCCGAACTCGCAAGATTGAAATGGCAGACGATGGTTAGATTTAGGGATAGGTCTCGTTCGGATGGTCCGTTAAGGGACTGATCAATAACCTATTTTTCGCTGGTTTCACTCTATACCAACTTCCGGAAGGTTTTAATAAAGTTTCTGTGAAGATTTAGGTTTGAATTTGGGGGGTTTTATGGGTTTTAAAAATAGGCCAATTAGATCTGTCAGTTTTTTTGGGGCTGTTTTACGGAAGTCGGCTGATATTGTAATATTTGTTTACATTGTCGGGAAAAATGGCGGCTTCACTGAAGGGAGCATCAATGGCGGTAAGGTTTGTGGGGTAAGGATTTCGGCGCTTTTTTACCCGGATGCGTCTTGTCTTCACAGAATCTTCACAGAAACTTTGCAATCCAGATTCGGTTGAGATGGAGGGAATGGGAGTGACGGCTGATCACAAAACGGGGTGGGACTGGCCCACCCCGAGATTCAGGACGGTAGTTGAACGATATGGATTAGGAGTCGTCCTCGGAGACCCAGGGGAAGAAACGAGGGAGGTCAATGAGGCGACCAAATTGGTGTTGTATTTTCTGGTAAAGGTTCCGATTTTCGGTGCGAATGTGAACGTAGCCTTTATCTTCAGGAAGGCGAAGATAATCTTGATTTTCAATCTGAAAGGTTACTTCAAAGACATCTTCAACACCGGAATCTTGGCGATTGGTCAGAGGACGAATGGTATCAATTCTGGACGTGTATTTAATGTTTCGGGGTTGGTTGGGCATCCGAAACTCGACAGGTTGTCGTTCCTTTTGTTGTTGCTTAACGAGATGATAGTCGGCTTGTGAAATTTGAGCGGTGACTTCTAAATAGGCGAGGTTGGCAATGGATAAAACCTCTTCTCCTGCGGGAATAAAGGCGCCGTCACGTCGGTCAAGGTTTTGATTTAATACGATTCCCGAGATGGTTGCGGTTTTGGTGAGTTCGGATTGACGATCGCGGAGGTCTTGGAGTTGGCCCTGGCGAGCAACGATCGCCTCGCGATGGGTTTGCACCTGGATGGTTGCGGTTTCGACGTCATTGCGGGCGATCGCACGTTCGTTGTAGTGGCGATCGCGTTGTTCTTGCAAGTCCATCCGTTTCTGATCGAAGTCCCAACCGACCTGTTGTTCTTGTTCACGAGTCACATTGGCTTGATGACGTCGTTGGGTCAAGGAGGCTTCCTGGCCTCGGATCTGGCTCTGAATTTGTTGAAGACGAGCTTGGTTTTGCTCTTGCTCACTTTCGAGTTGGAATATCCTGTCTTCAGCATTGACAAGCTTATCTTCGTGGTCACGAACAACCGGATGAGAGGTCTGAAGAACTTCACCGATGTAAGGTTGTAACTCGTCTAGCTCTTCCTGATGGTGTTTTTTCTGAGCTGACCAAAAACTTAGTTCTCGGACGATCGCCTCTTGACGATCTTCAAGTTCTCGTACTTCACCCTGGAGGCGTTCAACTTCATAGCGATCGCTCTCCCCCTGAGCCTCAACCCCGCCGCGCTCCTCTTGAAAGCGGCGAGTCTGAGGAATCCCAGGTCCACCCTGAATCGCCCGCATATCAGCCAGATGAGCATCCAGGCGACCCTGAGCTTGTTGCAACTCCTCGTTCGCTTGTTCTTCCCGTTGTTGCGATCGCGCCAAGCGCTGTTGAGCCACCTCAAGAGCGGCTTCCTCCTCTTGCAGCGATCGTTCCACCTCCGCCAGACGGTCCGCGATATCTTCACTGTCGATGGACAGCACCACATCCCCAGGCTGAACCCTCTGAAGAGGAAACACCCGCAGCTGAACCCGTCCTGGCCGGTCCATATGAATCGTTTGTCGTTGACCTGGGAGAGTTTTCAGAGTAGCATCCCCATTCACATGATGGGGAAGCGGAATCAAGCCACCGGCCCCCAGAGCCACCAAAGCTGTTCCCACCCAGAGCCAACGATGTCGAGCCGGTTGGGAGTCCGACTTAGCCGACGTGGCTTCGGGGACTGTCTCAGGACTCTCAGCGGCGGGAGCGGGGGCCGGCTGTTTCTCGGGAGTCTCCGGTGTGGGAGGAACCACGCGCAACGGAGAAGCATTTTGGTTTTGAGGTTGAGATGTCATGGGTCGTGATAGATGCGTCAACAACACCCGGCGGTCTGGCTATCACCAGTCTGGCTGGGGTAACGGGATGTCCGGCTGAGCCACGTTGGCCGGTTACAAGACACCTCGTCACTAATCTGTCGTTTCCTGGGGGGCGTTTTTACGGGAATTGCCCCGATCTGTTATGAAACTTAACACTTGACCGAAAATCAGGAACTATCCATGGGTCATTGAGGCTAGAAGGTGTTATACCGAGCCTCAATTGTTGATTAAAGATATAATTGACGATAGCTGTTATATCAGTTTGGCAGGCAATTGATGTATGAATAAAATTACCGTAGAAGAAATTACTCAAGATTTGAGCCACTATCTTCAACGCGCTCAAGCTGGGGAAAGTTTTGTTGTTTTTCAAGCCGACCAGCCGATTGCCAAAATCACGTCAGCTCAATCAGAGAGTATTTTAGACGCTTTTGACAGGTTCCGCGATCGAATAACTTCAGAGGAAATTGATTTGGATGGTGATGAAATTTTTGCTGATGTTCGCGACCCAACTCCAACTCCTGAAAAACCTTGCTGGTGATGAGCGTAACGTTTTTACTGGACACCAATATTATTTCCGAAAGTGTTAAACTACAGCCCAATGAAACGTTTTTAGATAACTTTCGCCGAAATCTGGAAAATTCTGCGATCGCCTCGGTAACATGGCATGAGCTTCTTTATGGATTATACCGATCACCTGAGTCTCGACGAAGACGTAATTTGTCCAATTACTTAACAGAGGTTATCCAAAACAAAATGCCCATTCTGCCGTACTGTGATGCTGCGGCCAGATGGTTTGCAGCCGAACGTGCTAGGCTGACAACTCTGGGTCGGATGCCCTCATACCCAGATGGTCAAATTGCGGCGATCGCAAGAGTCAATCATTTAATTCTTGTGACTCGTAATGTTTCGGATTTTGTTAATTTTGAAGGGCTAATTATTGAGAATTGGTTTGTTTAACCTCATGAATCGGTGCGTTCCAGCTAGCTTAATCTTGTTACCAAAATTCAAGATTTGAAGAAAGCCAGGACGCACCCTACCGCTATTAATTGTCCAGTCAAACCCAGCTCGGAATCTCAGTCAAGGGATATCTCAAGCCGGGTCGTCACCGTCCTAACTCATCTGGCTACTATCATGGCTTGAACGACGGCGTGATTTTAAGGCACCAGCCGCCAAAGTCACCAGTCCTAGAGCCAGAGCAGATGAGGGTTCTGGAACTGGACGAGGCTCCAAATTGCCAATCCCAGCAATGATGTCATTATCACATTCAGGAGCCAGAGTATAAACATACTCACCATCCGGGAGAAGATGCCGGTCAAATTGGAAAGCGATGGTATGCGTTCCCGTTGCACCAAAGTGACCAAAATCAAGCCCCAAATCATTGATATTGCTCAAGAACTGAATATCACCAATTTTGGTTCCAGAGACCATACTATTAGGAACATGGCGGTTGGGGTTGAAGTAGGAATCTGTGATACTCAAATCACCGGCTTGAGGATTTCCGCCATGCTGGGTAATCCAGTTAATATAACCCGAAAGACTGGCATCAGTGAGTAGGTTTCCATTCCGTTGTGCAATATCAGTCGCCCTGACATTTTCGTAAACTCCCAGTTCGCTGACCCCGGATTCACTGTTCTCAGCAAAACGAATTCCAAACAGGTCTCCATTCGCATTTGCTGTGTCTAGATCATTACCTGAGAAATTGAAGAGTAAGTCTCCCCAACCAGTATGTCCATTTTCAGCATATTGGCTGGATTTACCTTCAAGAGCCAAGTTGGAGTTAATGGCAAAAAAGATACTGTCATCGGTCTGTTGCAGTGCCGTTCCGTAAATTTCATAGGGAGTTCCTCCAACCTCATAACCAGCCATGCTGTCATTGAATGAGTCAATGGAGTAGTGCCAACCGTTATGCAGGGTAGCCGCTGATGCGGAGGTCGAGAAGGTTGCTAACGAAAGCCCCGAAATTCCGGCGATGAAAACTGTTGCTGTTGCTTGATTGAGTTTTGAAAACATGGTGATTTACCTCAGGTTAGTATGTGGCGGTCTAGATCATCAAAGCCATCTCCCTAGAACTGTCCCTTTTCTTTTGTTCCTGTGGCAGTGGTCTAAATGGAATTCAGGCTTAGGGATTAAACTTCGGTTATCCAGGTCTGCAACTAACCTATCACAATCTTGAAAACCTCTTTTTAAAGCTTATATAAAGCTACCTAAAAATAGCCCATTTTTGTCAGTAGACAAGGGGACAATAATCTGTCAGGATTTTTCCGGCAATTTTACAGAAGTGCGGTCATATTGTAATACAAGTTTACAAAATCAGGAATAAACTCTTCACTCTAAGACCTTGTAGAAAATTGCTGAAACCTATTCAGGGCAACGATTGTGCAAGTTTAATTCTAATCTTTAGGGAAAACTTTACCGAAACTTTATAAAGCAATTTGCGATCGCCTCCTCTGGCCGGGTGGGGAATGAGTGGCGATCAGGACCTGCTATAATCCGACGGGGGGGCGATCATTAAGCCATATCAAAGTCTATCGGTCAAATCCGGCGATCGCCTATGGCACAACCCTGTGAAATCCACAATGTTGTAGAACCATGCTTAGAATGTAAAATTCATGCCAAAAATTCCCCAAACGAATGATTCGAGATAGCTTGATAAAGCTGCCCCGAATTCGTGTTGCTCAGGTTATTCAAGACTATAATTTACTGGTTGAATTTAGCGACGGAGATATTCAAAAATGTATGATAAATCAGTCATGGTAGGGTGTGTTGCGGCTCAAACCCATGGGAACTTAAGGGGACAATTTACAAGCTGCCGCAACGCACCAGAGCTGTAATCTGGCAATTGTCCATCATTGATGTTGTCCAGTTTTATCCCCGAATCGGTGCGTTCCGGCACGCTTGATTTTGTAGGCAAAATCTAAGAGTTAAGCAGCCGGAACACACCCTACTGTCACTGACGCACCCTACGATTCAATTGTAGGGTGCGTCAGAGCGATTAATCGATGCAAAAGAGCAGCGTCACGGCTGACGCACCATTTATTGAGTTGAGCAACCTGCGGAATGTCGGTTACTAATTTACCACCAATTCACAGATGCATTGCGATTTACACCATAACCCATCCACTCCAATCGTTTGTAAATCCCCGATGTTATCTTCATATCAAGTCCATACAAATCCATAAGTCCATCCATCCCTAAACTAGAATCATACTGTGCATCATCCAAACCCAATGCATGGCCAATTTCATGCATTGCCAAACGAACCAGAAGATTTTTAGAAAGTGTGCCTAGCTTAGAACTATTGAAATGAATACGCTTCTGACCTTGATAGTTTGGCGTGAGATCATATCGAGTATTTTTCTGGTGTTCATACTCAGCCCATGTTGCCTCTGCCCAATTACCTGGCCAATTTGCACCATTCATCCTTTTAGTTCCCTGAGTGATGGCAATTTGTAGGGGGCCGCTTGAAACTTTATCACGGGTAATAATCGCTTCCCAGTTTTTAGCAGCTTGTTGCATAGCATTCCTTTGCGCAGTCGTAAAACTACCATAAAAATCAAGACGAATAGTAATATCAGAATTTTGTGGTTTTGGATCGGGTTTAACGGTCCGTTTCGTCTCCGCATTCAAAACCAAGTGATAGTTACCAGAATGACCAGATTGAGCCTTCACCCGAACATAGTACTCGCTATTTGCATCCAAATCATAGGTTTCATGGATCGACTGCCGATTCTTAGAATTAACTTTCTTCAACTGCTTGCCATTCTTGTCATACAGAACAAACTCAAAATCTCCCTCCAGACGACCACTCCCACTGGGATGACGAACTGCAAAATGCAAGAGGCGAGGATCTGAACCAGTGGAGAACTTGTAGTAATCCAAATCGCCAGTTGGGATTCCAACATGATCGTTCCTCGTCACCCGTTTGCCGCCAATGTTACCTAGATTCCGAGCCTTAGATCGACTCTGCCCTGCCTGATCTAAGTTATGAACAAAGGTGTAATTGTTAGATGAAGGCATCCATGGTTTAGGCGTCATCACAACCCGATACTCACCAGGACGGAGAGAATCATAGCGTAATACACTATTACCCGCACTATTTGGATTGACAGCAACCCATTGCCCATTCTGTTTTCGGTAGACCGTCGAGGTGTAGTGACGAGAGTCAATTGTCTTACCACGAGCATCGCGAACTGCTGTATGTAGAGTGCGATCGGTCGCATCACTATCAACCAAGAACTTGTACTCAAGTTGCCCCGTCAATCCGTCAAACTCATGTCGTCCATGTGGTGCCCAGAGTTGCTCAAAATTTAAGACTAAATCGTAGTTAGTCCGAGAACCGTTTTTAGCCTTAACTTCCACATAGTATTTGCTATTGGGTTCCAGTTTTTTGGCTGCAAATGTTGGCCGACGATTTTTAGAATCAACTGACAATACCTCATCGCCATTAGCATCCAACAACCGCATCTTGATATCACCGTCCAGTAGCCGCTTCTTGGTGACTTCATTCAAGTCGCTGTACAAACTACGAACTGCAAATGCCAAACTTGGCTGAAAGTCGCTAGTGGTAAACGCATATAAATCTTTGTCACCTGTGGGAACACCTACATGATCGCTAACAATGATGCGCTTACCATCAATTTTGCCATACTCGGCATCCAAATTCCGAGCTGTTTCTAAAGTCCCTCCAGCTTGGTCTAAATTCACAATCATCCGGTAGGGATTATTGGCTTTCGACTGCTCAACATCCACCTTGATTAGATATTTTCCAGCCGGTAAATCTCGGTAATTTGCATAATTATCACTAGAGTCCCTGTCAGTCAGGGGAACCTGTTGCAGCCGACCATCGTCGAATTTGCGATAAACAGTGGTGCGTAAGTCAGGGTGAGCCAAGACTGTATCCCGTACCGCCAAACTAATATCGTTTTTACTGCCTTTTAAATCTACCCAGTATTCGCTACTACCTTGCATATTAGGATAGGTGTGACGACCATCTGGAACCCTAGTTACATTACTGGATGGAACAACATCCCAAATTGGTTTAACAGTTGAAGGAAGGTCAATGTCATCAGGCAAAGCTTTCCCAGTTCCCGAAAAGTAAGGAATTGCTTTCTGACCATTCCAAATAATATACCCACCATCAAAGTATTGAACCGCAGGCATATTCACCCCATCAAATGCCTGCTCGAAAATTTGGATATCTCGCCGTGAATTGCCCAAACGATCACGATTCGCCTCATAAACTGCACGAATCATATCGGCTGCCCGTTTCTTAGCGGCTACTTCTTCTGGTGAGGGCGATGGAGTTGGGGTTGGAGTTGGGGTTGGAGTTGGAGTTGGAGTTGGAGTTGGAGTTGGAGTTGGAGTTGGTTGAGGTTGAACAACTTGCTTGGCGGGTAGAAAATGAATTGCAGGAGTTTCCTCACCTACACTACCCTCCAGGAAGTTCATAATTAAACCATATTGATCAATCTTAGAGTAGCTTCCACGATCGACTGTCAAGGTATAGTTTCCAGGTTCCAGTGTACCAGCATTCAGGAATCGTGCTGCTAGAGAAGCATCTGGCTCGAAGCTTCCTTCTTCAATAACTTGGCCATTTCGACGCAATACCAAATTTCCTGGGAAATCTAAGGAAGAAGCAAAACGATTTGCTTTGTCAAGTTGGAAAGAAAAAGTATCAGCAGGGTTGCTAGAATCCAACCAGCCGTAATACTGCCGTCGATATTCTGGAGGCACATCCACACTCTGAACTGCCCGTTCACCTGGCGTAAAGACACCCTCACCACTCCAAGTTTCAGGACTCAAGAGAGCCGGTGTACGATGCTCCTCAGGCTTCGTCACCTTCGCCAAGTGAACTGCTGCTGTCAGATTCAACAAGCCAGCCCCAGTCTCAGCATCATTTCCCGTGTCGCCCAAATCCGTCGCCGTATCGCGAATAATCTCCACCACCTGGCGATAACTCAACTCAGGATTAGCTGCCCAAACCTGGGACACTGCACCCGTTACTTTCGCTGTCGCTACAGAAGTCCCCGCCATAGCACTGGTTCCTTCCCCAGTTAACGATAATTGGGGATTCTCCGTCGTTCCTCCATAGGCCACAACATCTAACCCCTGACCATAACTGGAATAATCCGTGCGGTCAGCCCCTTGCCAAGCCGAGGTATCGGGGTCAAACTGTTCAGCGGCTCCCACCGTCATAATGTTGTCAAACTCTTGCGACGCTTGACCCAACGCCGACATGACATCACCATCATTGCCAGCAGCGGCCACAATCATGACATTGTTCTGACGGGCATATTCAATGGCTTCACGTTCCATCGGCGTTAACTCATAACGAGTCGTCACATTCCCATCCGCATCAGTTTGAGTCAAATCCATACTCAAATTCACCACCGCATTGGGTTGACCCGACTCTTTGGCTGCATCCACAAACTCAACCAGGGAATCGGCCCATTCTCCAGACCCCACGCCGCGACCTAACCAAATCGGTGCATCCGGGTTAATCCCATCAATCCCTTCCCCGTTATCCTGTTCGGCTGCAATGATTCCCAAAATATGGGTTCCATGTTCATTTCCCTCACCTTCAGCTAACAAGGGATTATCATCCCCATCAACCAAATCTTTTCCTAAGCTGATGTTGTCATAGTCCAGGTCAGGATTATCCTCCGCAAACCCGGTATCAATGACACCCACTAAAGGTTGCTCTTCCTTGGTGAACTCAAATCGCGTCGGAGTTTCTAAGGGTTTAGGTTCAGCGGCTGGGGAACTCGACGAAAATTCCTCCGATATCTCATCAATCTCCTCATCTGAACCATTCAAGTCCTCCTGGCTCGCCTCAACTTCATCAGTTGTCTCGGGGTCAGTTACCTCGGAGTCTTGAGTCTCATCAATGTCAGTTGTCTCAGAGTCTTGAGTCTCATCAATGTCAGTTGTCTCGGAGTCTTGAGTCTCATCAATGTCAGTTGTCTCGGAGTCTTGAGTCTCATCAATGTCAGTTGTTAACTCAGTCGAGTCATCGAGACTTGAATCGGACTCATTAGACGAGGTTTCCGGTGAAGAAGTTGAAGAAGAATCGCTGGTATTCGAGTCAGTTGTTGAGTCATCAGACTGACGACTTTGAGCGACATTAGACTCATCGGATTCATTAGACTCATCGGATTCATTAGACTCATCGGATTCATCATCAGACTCATCCGTGACCGCTTCATCATCCTCACTCACCTCATCAGCTTCATCACTGACCTCAGCCTCATCGAGGTCAACATCCGTCTCAGCATCTGTCTCAGAATCTCCTCCATCATCGGGGACATCGCCACCGACATCACCCTCATCGCCATCGAGTCCAGCCAACTCAGCCAAATCCTGTTGTTCTGTCGGCGTGAAATAGGGGTCAGAATAGGCCAATAACGCCTGTCCCATATCATCGTCGCGCCAGTCTAAGTCAGGGTCAACCACATCACCGACATAGGCTGCATCCCCCACTGCACCGCGAATCTGGAAGATGACATCGTTGTAGTCATAATCGCTAATTTCAAATCGCTGGTCTTCAAAGACAAAGGTATTCCCATCTCCCGTCAAGTCTGCAATTTGACCTAGATGAAACTCATCGTCGGGGTTAGCCGTAGCGAGAGAGAACAGAGGACGTTGTGCGCCACCAATGCTGGGATTATCCACAACATCTGACACACGACCTTTGGGAACCAACATCACCCCAAACTTGTCTCCAGCGGTCATGTTGACGCTTTTAACGCCTTGATAGACACCACTGTTATAGTCTTTTTCTCCCATCAGGGAACCAGTAAACCGTGCCGCTTCATCGGGGTCACTAATGACAATATGGCCCTGTTCCGAGTTACTGGCGGCGCGATTGACGGCTTCGGCGATAAAGTCTTCGACGTTCTCAAACTCCATTTCCTCTAGGCCGGCCAGGCTGAAGAAGGCCACTTCTCCTTGGTAGCCACCACCGTCAAACAGGAAGTCTACACCGACTTGACCACTCTCGCCAACGGTGAACACACCACTGTTGAAGCTGGGAAGTTCAAAGGTTGGAGGAATCTCGTCGTCTTCAGTTTCGTCTTCGTCAAGTTCATCGTCGGACGCCTCATTGTCGCTGTTGGCAATGTCGTCGTCATCTTCGGTTTCGTCGTCGGAGTCTTCTAATTTATTGGAGGTTTCCTCGTCACTTTCGTCGTCGGAGTCTTTTAATTCATTGGAGGTTTCCTCGTCACTTTCGTTTTTATCCGATTCTTCTAATTCATCGGCAATCTCTTCGTCATTTTCGGCATCTTCTTTATCGGAATTTCCTTCCTCGGAATCTTCCTCGTCACCTTCGTCGTCGGATTCTTCTAATTCATCGGCAATCTCTTCGTCATCTTCGGCATCTTCTTTATCGGAATTTCCTTTCTCGGAATCTTCCTCGTCAGTTTCGTCGTCGGAGTCTTCTAATTCATCGGCAATCTCTTCGTCATCTTCGGTTTCGTCGTCGGAGTCTTCTAACTCATTCGATATTTCTTCGTCACCCTCATCTTCTGATTTCTCGACTTGACTGGAGGGTTCTTCGTCACCGTCTTCTACGCTATCTTCTCCATCTTCGTCTGGAAAGGGGATCTCTTCTCCAATGTCCTCCTCTGGGACATCGTCGTTGTCTATATCGACGGGATCTCCTGAATCGTCGGAATCTGAAGTCTCATCACTGCTGCTGTCTTCAGATTCTCCGGTGGACTCGTCACTGTCGTTATCTATGAAACTAGAGTCCGTCTCAGACTCGTCACCGTCGGGAAAATCCATCTCGTCACCGTCGGGGATATCGGAGAGACCGATCGCATCGTCTTCACCCGCGTCCACTAAACCACTGGGGGTATAGATGGGTTCGAGGATAAAGGTCTGGGCGAAATCTTCGAGGGAATCGGCTTGCTTACGTTCTTCTTGCAAGCGTTGTTTGAGCCAAGAGGTGAAGTGAAACAGAAACATAGTGGTAGATACTCCAAAGCAACCGGACGAGAGTGATGATCAGCAAAAAGTCTATCGGGTCACAGCTCGTTTTATCGCTAAACTGGACCCAATTCATGTGTTGTATCGACTGTCTTAAGTTAATAGCTTTTTTCTTTTTTGTCTAGGGGATTTTATTTTGTTATTCGCCAAAAAATCGCCGTTTTTTATAGGTCTAAAAAACCTCTTGTAACTCTGTCACCTTAATAATGAGAATTTTACGGAAGGCGGAGAAAGTTGTAATTTTTCTTCACACAAGACCGGGCGATCGCCCCCCAACATCCCGGACTTCCCCAATCGCTCAAACCCTTACCCCATCAGGGAAAAGTCGCAAATGGCAAAAAAAAATTGAGACCTCATCTCAATGCCTAGGGAGCAATCCCCGGCAAAACATTAAGTTTTATGAAAATTTAGCGGCCATCATGGCCTAAACAACTCAGCCGAAGGTAGAAATCTACCCTCGGCTGATGACTCCAAAGCCGATCGCCGGCCTAACCTGACCCCTATCTGGGCTTAATCGTCCCAACCCGTACCATCATCAAACTGATGATCCTTCCAGAACTGTTCAGCAAAGGCCACACTGGGGTGCATCGGTGGCTTCGGCTGACTCGATAACGGCATCCCCGCTTGCTTCGGGGTGCGATCGCCCTTACGGGAATTACAAGTACTACACGCCGTCACCACATTATCCCAAGTATGCGTTCCTCCCTTAGACTTAGGAATCACATGATCGAGGGTCAGATTCTTGCGACTCCCACAATACTGACACATATGATGATCCCGCCGCAGCACCTCTCGACGACTCACCCGAGGCACTTTCCAAATTCGCTCTGTTCCCGTGAACTTCATGCGAATATGCTCAGGAACCTCTAAGACCATCGACGGCGATCGCACCTGCCAGAAACTGACATTCTCAGTAATCTGGAGCGGTTCAGCCTTTCCCGCCAACAGTAACACCACAGCCCGTCGTACATTAATCCGGCTAATCGGCAGATAGTTTTGAGAAAACACAACCACCGACTGACTCAAAACATTCGTTATGCCAGTCACAATAAACCTCCCTATGCAAAACCCCCACTTCAGAAGCCAATCGAAGCGGGGGTGAGAATCGTGAAGACCCGAGAGGGGTAACGGTTTCGCTGATCAAAAAACCAAGCGTCTAACCGACTCGCCCCACAGCGGTAACTATCCGCGTTATGATTCCACACCACCCGCGCCCTATCATTTCAACGCCCAAAAGCCAGCCATGACGGCGCAACGAGACACCTGCCGCCCCAGACAGGGCGGCGGTCTCATCATCAGCTAAAAATGGCAGAAAATGACAGTTCACGGTGTAACAGGTAAAACAGTGGGCGCTTTGAATACGCCTCCCTGCATACTACACTAATAGTACAAATATTGTCCACCTCTCCTTGGAGTCCATGACCCATGCCCATTCAAACACACCCACAGACCTCAACCACCCAGATGCAAGTTACCAGTATCCGCCTCGAACGCAGCCTCAAAGATAGACTCAAAGAACTCTCCGGGTCCCAGGGCTATCAAGCCCTCGTCCGCGATATCCTCTGGAATTACGTCCAATACCAATCCGGCGACTATAAACCCGAATTTAGCAAAGCCGATATTCGAGCCAGTCTACCGGCGATCGCCCAAAAACAAGAACGCTGCGTCCTCACCGGAAAACTCATCGCCCCCCAAGAATCGATGCTGTTTGGACTCACGCTACAAGGAAGTCTCGTTCCCCTAAGTTTAGACAGCCTGAATCATTAATCATCCCAAACCAAAAACCTCCCGTCATCTCAGACAACGGGAGGTTTTCACTCAACGGGGTTCAACCAAAAACCCCAAACGCCGGACTCTAGCGGCCCTTCTTAACATCCTTAGCCATGTTACGGAACATATCCATACTGGTGTCCGTACGGGTGTTACGACGCTCAAAAGTCTGACCGAGACCACCACTACTGCTAGTGTTTGTGCTGCTATTGGCATTCATACTAGCACCCGGCGTATTTCCCACACTGGGCGTCGGTTGGCTGTTACCAAACCCACGTTCTTCCATCGACGACACATCAACTAAGCGTTCCGTCTCGCCTTGGTTGAAACCTTTCTGTCCCTTAGGAAACGTGCGACGTACCTGTTTTGAGGTTCGCATATAGTCGATGTCGCCAAAGGTTTTAGCAGCATCATCGTCCAGGAAATAGGCCTGACTCGGCTGTTGCTGCTTAATCGTATTCTGTTCTTTCTGCTTCTTGCGTCCAAAGAGTCCGCGAATAAATCCAGTCATAATATAGCGTTCCCCAGCTGGTGCGTATTGATTTCACTTATCCAAATCATAACAAAAGTTAGCAGAGTTTTCTCATAAATCTTTAAAAAAGCTGAAAATAGCATCCGGCGATCGCCATCCCATTCGCCAAAATTAACGGCAGCAAGCGGCTTAACGCCCCTGCCCCCCTGAATGAGTCTTGTGTTAATTTTTATAAATATTGGTTGATTTTTTCTAAATGATGGCAGTCGTCGGGGCGCAGCCATGATAGAGCGCCCCAAAGCCAACTACTCCGCCCCTTCAATGGGCGCAAACCCATGACGCTGGATATTTTCCGTAATCGTGCGCGGTTCGAGGAACTGCAACAGATAATCGGGACCCCCCGCCTTCGAACCCACCCCAGACAACTTAAAACCACCAAAAGGTTGACGAGAGACGATCGCCCCCGTAATCCCTCGATTCACATAGAGATTTCCCACCTCAAACTCCCGCATCGCCCGTTCAATATGAGACGGAGTCCGCGAATAAATCCCCCCTGTCAGGGCATAATTCGTGCCATTGGCCACCGCCAACGCCTCATCAAAGTTAGCAACCTTCAACACCGCCAACACGGGGCCAAAAATCTCCTCCTGGGCGATCGCCGCCTCAGGCGTAACATCCGTAATCACAATCGGTCCCACAAAATAGCCCGGTTGCGGCGACGGTAACTCCACCGCCACCGTTCCCTCCTGCTTCCCTTGGGCAATATACTCACGAATCCGCTGCTGGGCCTTCGCATCAATCACCGGCCCCACCTGAGTTCCCGGCTTCGACGCATCGCCCACATTCAGCGATCGCACCGCCTCCGTCAACCGATCCACAAACGCCTCATACACCGACTCAAGCACAATCACCCGAGAACAAGCCGAACATTTCTGACCACTATAGCCAAACGCCGACTGCACCACCCCAGCCACCGCCTGATCGAGATCAGCACTCTCATCAATGATGATGCCATTCTTGCCGCCCATTTCCGCAATCACCCGTTTCAGGTGTTTTTGCCCCGGTTGCAGCATCGCCGCATCCCGATAAATCTGACAACCGACTTCCTGAGATCCCGTAAACGTAATCATGTGAACATCCCGATGTTTCACCAAATGGGCACCAACGGTCGATCCCTTCCCAGGAATAAACTGGAACACCCCCGGAGGAATCCCCGCCTCAATCAAAATCTCCGCCAACTTGGCCGCAATCACACTCGACACTTCCGCCGGCTTCAACAGCGTACAATTCCCCGCCACCAACGAGGCTACCGTCATCCCCGTGGGAATCGCTAGGGGGAAATTCCAGGGGGAAATAATCAAACTAATGCCCCGAGGTTGATAGTGATAGCGATTATTTTCTCCCGGAATATCATAAGCCGTCCCCGCTTCTAGCCGTTCCATTTCCGAGGCATAGTAGCGACAAAAATCGATCGCCTCCGAGACTTCCCCATCACATTCAGCCAGGGGTTTACCCACCTCCAACAGCATCCAAGCGTTGAGTTCATGACGACGCTGTTCCATCAACGCCGCCGCCTGGCGTAAAATGCCGGCCCGTTCCGCCACCGGCGTTCCTCGCCACGCCGCAAAAGCCGCCTTGGCCGTGGCCACCGCTTCATCAGCCTGTTCGACTGAAATCAACCCCACCGTTCCTACAACTTCTTCAGGATTCGAGGGATTCAGGGATTGGGCCGTCTCTTGAGTTGAGACAAACTCCCCATTCAGCCAAGGTTGATAAGATTGCCCCAACTGTTGCCGTACCTGAGATACTGTCTGCCAGGCGCGATCGCGGATCTCAGCTTGAGCGTAATCACAATCAGACGCATTGGCAAACGGCAACCCCAGCGGGGCAAACTCCGGCTTCTGAGGATCAAGTTGCGGCGGGGCGATTAACGCCTCAATGGGGCGATTTTCCAAGTTTTGTCGTAGGAAAGAACTGTTCGCCGTGTTCTCCAACAGACGACGAATCAGATAAGACATCCCCGGTAACAATTCCCCATAGGGACAATAGACGCGTACCCGATGGCCCCGCTTGGCCAGGGCCTTGGCTAACTTATCCCCCATCCCATAGAGAACCTGCATTTCCAGCCGCCGGGGAGGAATGTTGAGGGTTTCGGCGATCGCACAGGCCAGGGCCTGCGATCGCACATTATGACTACCAATAGCCGCATACAAATACTCGTGATGTTCCAACAACAGCCGTGTCAACCGTTCAAAATTGAGATCTGTGGCAGCCTTATCGTTATAGACTGGTTGCGGCCAATCATGTTGTTGAGCGCGAATCGTCTCACGATCCCAATAGGCCCCCTTCACCAACCGCACTGTCACCGGCGTTCCTCGTTCCTTGGCCCAATCAATCAGGCCCCGTAAATCCGCCTCCGACTCTCGCAGATAGGCCTGTAGCGTCATTCCCACATCACTGCGATCGCGAAACTCGGGTTCCAAGAGAATTTTCTTGAGAATCGAGAGAATCAGATCCTTATACTCATATTGCTCCATGTCAAAGTGAACCGCCGCCCCAGTCGCCTGACTATGGCGCAAAATATCCCGGACGCGATCGCTCACCCGCGCTTCACTTCCCTGGGCATCGAGAGCATTAAACTGAGAATAAAACGCCGTCAACTTCACCGACACCTGCGCCCGAGGCAACGCTTCACCGTCGGCCTCATCAATTTGCGGAATCGCCCGCCAATCTTGCGCCGCCGCCGCCAACTCGCTCATTAACTCACGATAGCGGTCAAAATACTGTTGCGCTTCTTGTTCCGTGATCACCGCTTCCCCAAGTAAGTCAATCGTAAACGCCAACTTGTCTTTACGCAGGCGTTTAACCGTTTCAATGACTTTCGGGAGGGTTTCCCCAGCAATATACTTATAGGCCAGGGTTTCGACCCCAGTAGCCACCGTCGTCGCCGCCATTTGTCCCGCCATAGAATCGCCGCCACTGAAGCCAATCAGTTTCTTTAAGGCCTCAGGGAGTTCCACATCGTCAGTGGTGAGATACTCTTGCAAATGACGAGCAATTTCCGCTTTACTCCGCAAAGCCGGTAAACAGTCAATAAAACGGAACAGTTGCACCCGTAAACCGGGGTTCCCCATAGCCCAATCGAGCAATTTATCATCCCAGCGCATCTGTTCGCGCACTTTCGCGAAAAATCCACCCGCTTCGCGGGTTGCGGCCAAGAGTTCTCGGGCAATGTCCTGAGTTTTGGCGTCGTAGGGGGTTGAATTAGAGGTTGGGGCTACCACGATATAACGACCTTTGGCAATGAGGAGGGTTGGACAACTAGACAGTCTTTTATTCTACAGGACTCGCTGACGATTCTGATTCGGGACTTTGGGGGAAAGGGAGTCGATTACGGTTGAAATGTTCTGTGCGATCGCCCTAAGCTGAAACTCGTTCTTCAAAATGTCAGGAAATCTTGTTTTTTTCAGGACATCATGAAAAATAAACCATGACCGTCTCTCTCGATCTAATTTTGGTTCCCCAAGGCCCGGAATACCAGGCCGTCAAGCGGGCAAACTTGCCCATTCCCATCATCCCCATTCCCGCCGGCTTAACGGCCGTCGAAGCGGCCCTAGAAAGCGAGTTATATCCGGGGTGCGATCGCAACGCACGAGTCTTAGTTTTAGGGTTAGGGGGAAGTTTATCCCCGAACCTCGTTCCGGGGGATGTAGTTCTCTGTCACACCTGTATCAATAGCCAAGGGGAACAGCAACACGGCGATCGCCATCTCCTGGCCCAACTCCAACAGATCTACAACCATCCCCAGCAGGCCTCAGCCTATCAAGTCGCCTATCAAGCCGCCTACAGCAGCGATCGCATTATCCATCGCGCCCAAGACAAACAGCACCTCGGCCAAACCAGCGGCGCGGCTGTGGTTGAGATGGAAGGCTGGGCCATCTGGCAACAGTATCCCCAAGCGGCCATGATCCGCGTCATCAGCGACGACTGCCACCATGATTTACCGGACATATCCCAAGCGATCGCCCCAAACGGCAAATTAAACCCCCTCGCCCTAACTCGCGCCTTCCTGAAGCAACCAGCCGCCGCTATGAGGCTAATCCAAGGCTCCCTAACCGGACTCCAACAACTCAGCCAAACCGCCCACCAACTCAGCCCCCATCTCAAAAAGTAGCCCCCCTCTTGCCTCTTGCCTCTTGCCTCTTGCCTGTTCCCTATTCCCTATTCCCTGTTCCCTTCTTCCCCCTCTTGCCTGTTCCCTATTCCCTGTTCCCTGTTCCCTTCTTCCCCCTCTTGCCTCTTGCCTCTTGCCTATTCCATGACCCCCCATCCCCTACACCAACGCCGCCGCCGTCTGCGTAGTCGCCGACAACGCAAACGAGTCGGAACCCTCTGGCGGCTGCTGATCGTCGGCAGTGCCGCCGCCGTTTCTCTCTGGTTCTTCTCCCATCCCAACTGGGTTGTGCGTAGCCCCGAAGACATCGAGATCCAGGGCAACCAATGGCTACCCGAAACCCTCATTCATCAACATCTTGCCATCTCCTATCCCGAAACCTTACTGCAACTCAATCCAGAGGCGATCGCCACCCGCCTCGAAACCAACCTACCCATCACCCAGGCCCAAGCAAACCGGCAACTCCTACCACCGCGCCTAATCATCCATCTTCAAGAACGTACTCCCGTTGCCGTGGCCCTCTTACCCCCCCAAGCCGATGCCAACGGCGTCATCCAAGAACAAATCGGCCTCCTCGATGCCCAGGGACTCTGGGTTCCCCTAGACAGTCAAGATCTGTTTAGCCAACTTCCCCAACTGCCGAACTTGCGGGTTCGTGGTTCGAGCCAAATTTACGAAAAGTCCTGGCCGCGAGTCTACGCCGCCTTAGCCGCCAGTCCCCTACAGGTGACAGAAATCGACTGGCGCGATCCCAGCCGTGTGATCCTCCACAGCCGCGAATTAGGAGAAGTGCATCTCGGTAGCCTGGGGGAGAACTTCGAGGCTCAACTCGCGGCCCTCGATCGCCTGCGAAATCTTCCCCAAGAGATCGACCTCAACCAAGTCGATTATATTGACATACAAAATCCCGAAGCGCCCTACGTACAAACCCGAAGCCCTAGCCCCAGTCCATCACCATCAGCGGATTGAACGGCCTTGCCAGTTGTTGGTATGATGGGTTATTCTCCGGTCGAGTCGGCGTTGTTTATCTCCTTGATGGGGCGATCGCACGCCCTCAAAACTCGGGTCTTGAACCAGCAACATCCTTACCTCGATATTTCTGAGTTCAAAGACGGAGGCAACCTCTTAAAAATGTTAAACTTCAGACGGATTCCCTCAAGACTCCAATACCCTATCCCTTGATGTCGGTGTTTCCGTCGCCGGTCGTGTCCTAGCAGGTTTTTAGTCCCCGAACTGTCCTTCCCAAGCTGAAGCCAGCTTCTCGGACTCTCCTCAAGAGGCGATCGCAACAACCCCTTGCACCGTACTGTTGACGTTTCAGTTGCCGAACCTCGAAACTTCTTGTTAACCGATTTCGCTCGATTCCAATGACCTCAAACAGTCAACTCGCGTCGCATCCAACCCCCCCTTCTGAGGGACAATCGAATTTTCCAGCCGCCGCAGATCACCCTAACCCCTTCGGCAACGCGGGCTTGTACGGAGAGCGTTCTGATGACCGACGAGTCCCCGAGGAAACCCCCACTCCCAGCTCAATTCAGCCGAGTAATGAGGCCAAAATTAAAGTCATCGGTGTTGGCGGTGGTGGAGGAAATGCCGTCAACCGCATGATTGCCTCAGAACTCTCGGGGATCGAGTTTTGGACAGTGAACACCGATGCCCAGTCCTTAGTTCACGCCACCTCCGCCAAACGGATGCAAATCGGGCAAAAAATCACCCGAGGCTTAGGGGCCGGCGGAAATCCCGCGATTGGACAGAAAGCCGCCGAAGAATGCCGCGATGAACTCATGGCCGCCCTCGAAGGGGCTGATTTGGTCTTTATTACCGCCGGGATGGGCGGTGGGACTGGAACTGGGGCCGCCCCCATTGTGGCGGAACTGGCCAAAGAAGCTGGGGCCTTAACCGTGGGGATTGTCACTCGGCCCTTCTTGTTTGAAGGCCGTCGCCGTTCGGAACAGGCAAAACAGGGGATTGAAGCCCTACAAAGTCGCGTCGATACCCTGATTGTGATTCCCAACGACAAGTTGTTGGCCGTGATTCCTGAACAAACCCCAGTTCAGGAGGCGTTCCGCTACGCTGATGAGATTCTACGTCAGGGGGTGCAGGGGATTTCCGATATCATCACGATTCCTGGCTTAGTCAACGTCGATTTCGCCGATATTCGGGCTGTGATGGCCGATGCCGGTTCAGCGATGATGGGCATTGGCCAAGGTTCTGGTAAGTCTCGCGCCCGAGAAGCCGCCGCCGCTGCGATTTCGTCGCCCTTACTCGAAGCCTCCATTGAGGGCGCTCAAGGGGTGGTCTTTAATATCACTGGGGGCATGGATTTGACCCTCCATGAAGTCACCGCCGCAGCGGAAACTATCTATGAGGTGGTTGATCCCAATGCCAACATTATTTTTGGGGCGGTGTTGGATGAACGGATGCAAGGAGAAGTGAAAATGACCGTGATTGCAACCGGCTTCTCGGGGCAAAGTTCCGGCTATGATGCCAATCGCATGGCCCAAACCCCGGAACCGACGCGATCGAGTGATTATATTCCCCCAGCCCCCCGAGATCCCGTGGGATCGCCTCCTCCTCGCTTTGGGGTGGGCCTCGATATTCCTGAGTTCTTGCAACGACGGCGGGGACGGGAATAGGCTATGGTGTCGGCTTCGCCGCAAGCGTCTGTTAAGATTCCGGTGGCCCTAACCATCGCTGGTTCTGATAGCGGGGGTGGGGCCGGGATTCAGGCGGATTTGCGGACGTTTGCCTTTCACTGTGTTCATGGAACCAGTGCCATTACCTGTGTTACGGCCCAAAATACTCTCAGTGTGACGCGGGTGGATGCTCTGCCACCGGAGAGCGTGATAGCACAAATTGATGCCGTTGTCAACGATATTGGCGCAGATGCCATCAAAACGGGGATGCTGCTCAATGCTGAGATTATGGCGGTGGTGGCGCAGCGGTTGCAGGAGATTCACTGCGATCGCCTCGTGGTTGATCCGGTGATGGTATCGCGTACAGGGGTCTGTTTAATCGACGACGCGGCCATCGCCACCCTACGCGATCGCCTCATCCCCCAAGCCGCCATCCTCACCCCCAATCGCTACGAAGCCCAAATTCTCGCCAACCAAGAGATTCACACCCTCGACGACATGAAAGCCGCCGCCGAAATCATCCTCAAACTCGGTAGTGGCGCGGTATTAATCAAGGGAGGCGGAATGCGCGGTAAACTCTGTGGCGTCGATGTCTGGTTTGACGGTGACACCCTCGAAGTGCTCAGGACCGAAACCGTGGGAACCCATCACACCCATGGCACTGGCTGCACCATCTCCGCCGCCATGACGGCTAATCTCGCCCTGCATCACACCCCTCTCGATGCCACGAAAGAAGCCAAAACCTATCTTACCCAAGCGCTACACCATTCCTTGGCGATCGGTGAGGGTCAAGGTCCTGTTGGTCACTACTTCCCCCTCCTCAAATCCCCGAAAAGCCAATGAAGGGCAAAAAAAATTAGCCCAAAAAACCTAGCCCAAAAAACGTAGGGGCGAAACATATTTCGCCCCCAACCTCACCGGATACCCGCAAAACGGTCTTAACCGAAACGACCGCTCACATAGTCCTGAGTTTCCTGACGAGCCGGATTGTGGAAAATTTTGGTCGTTTCGTCGTATTCGACTAAATAGCCTACCTTATTGCCCTTCTGAGTCGCCTCAGCATTGTAAAACGCCGTTAAGTCTGACACCCGCGAGGCCTGGTGCATATTGTGGGTGACAATCACAATCGTGTATTGCTCCTTGAGTTCATGGATGAGTTCCTCAACCCGCATCGTGGAAATGGGGTCTAACGCCGAACAGGGTTCATCCATGAGAATCACATCCGGCGAAAGGGCGATCGCCCGGGCAATACAAAGCCGTTGTTGTTGTCCCCCAGACAGGGCCATGCCACTTTCTTTGAGTTTATCCTTGACCTCATCCCAAATGGCCGCCTTGCGTAGCGATCGCTCGACAAGTTCATCAAGATCACCCTGGTAGCCATTAATCCGCGCCCCAAAGGCAATATTTTCAAAAATCGACTTAGGAAACGGGTTAGGTTTCTGGAACACCATCCCAATACGACGACGGACAGATACCGGGTCAACGGACTTAGCATATAAATCCACATCATAGAAGGTAATCTTCCCTTCCACCCGCGCCCCCGGAATCAAATCATTCATCCGGTTAAAACAGCGCAAAACCGTACTTTTACCGCAACCTGACGGGCCAATAAAGGCAACAACACGGTTTTTAGGGATTTTCAAGCTAACTTCCCGTACCGCTAAGTTATCACCATAAAAAACATGAAGATCATCTGTTTTTAGCGCGGCATCAGGGGCCATCGCTTGAGAATCTTTGAAGGACTGAGATTGATGAGAAGGACCAGAAACCATAAGACAAAACACCTTGGAAACAAAACAACAGGGCGAGAACTCTGAGACGTGCCGTTAAGACCTTAAACCTTCCCGGTCACAACTCAACCATTCCCTAAACTTTTTTGGCGCGAATAAAAAACCGACCGAGCAAGCTACTAATCAAAACAATCACAATCAGAACTAAAGCCGCAGCCCAAGCAAGTTCTTGTTGTGCTTTGTAGGGAATAATAGCAAAGAAGTAAATTAGCACCGGCAACGTTGCCACTGGCTCAGCCGGATTCGTTGACCAAAAACTATTATTAAAGGCAGTAAACAGTAGTGGTGCAGCTTCCCCAGCTGCCCGAGCTAGGGCTAAAACCAACCCCGTCACAATTGCCGGTAACGCTGCCGGTAGGGTGATTTTCATGATCGTTTGGAAGCGTGTTGCCCCAATTCCGATGGCCGCTTGTCGCATTTCACTCGGCACAAGAAGCAGGGATTCTTCCGTAGAACGAATCACAATCGGCAACATCAAAACCCCAAGGGCAACTCCTCCTGAAAACGCGGAAAAATACCCGAGAGGAATAACCACGACGGAATAGGCAAACAGTCCAATTAAAATAGCCGGAACCCCGGTTAGCACGTTGGCGGAGAACTTAATGAGATAAGCGACACGGGTTCCCCGACCAAATTCAGCTAGATAGACTGCCGCTAGAACACCAATCGGAAAACTAATGGCAGCACCGAGGCTCAGGGTCATAATACTGCCAATGATCGCATGGCCGACTCCGCCTTCTGTTAGGCCGGGTGGCGGGGGAAGTTCTGTAAATAACTCCGGCCCCATACGTGAGAAGCCTTTGCGAAGGATATCAATCAGCAACAGTACCAATGGAATCATCAGTAGTGCTGCACAGATACCACTCACAACTGTCAGAACTTTACCCAGTAAAGCCCGGTTGCCACTGATCGCACCAGAGGTTAAATCTGGCGCCTCAAAGGATGAACCCGATGGATTCTTGCTGGTTTCTGGAATACTCCCCATAAGACATTTCAGTAAAAGTACAGGAAATTGGCTTACTCAATGTTTTGATAACGACGGATAATCAATTCCGCAAACACATTGACCAATAGCGATAAAATCATCAGCACAACCCCGGCATACATTAAGGCTGCCACTTGGTCACGACCGGCTTCGCCAAACTTGGAGGCAATCAAGCTAGTAATGGTCGAACCCGGCTGCAAAATCGAGACATTAATTCGGTTGGCATTCCCGATGAGCATGGCAGCGACCATGGTTTCTCCCAAGGCGCGTCCCATGGCTAACATGACAGAGCTAATGATACCTGAGAGTCCCGCCGGAATCATAACCCGGAGGATTGTTTCCCAGCGGGTTGCTCCTAATGCTAGAGAGCCTTGACGCAGTTCACTCGGTAGCACATCGAAAGTACTACGAGTTAGGGAAGCAATAATTGGAGTGATCATAATAGCCAGGACAACTCCAACCAGCAACACATTATTGCCGCGAGGAGCATCGCCGCCAAAAATGGGAATCCAGCCCAGGGTATTGTTAATCAGGCGGAAGACAGGGCGTAGAGCAGGAACGAGGACAAAAATCCCCCAAATTCCCAAGACGACACTGGGAATTGCAACAATCAGTTCAATTGCAAAAGAAATGGGAGTCCGAATATATTGGGGGACAAAATCTTCCGTCAAAAAAACAGCAGTGCCAATCCCCAAAGGAACTGCCACCACTAGGGCGATAATTGTGGTAACTAGGGTTCCATAAATCTGTGGCAGAACACCATAGACATCGTTAACCGGGTCCCAGGTTGTGCTGACAAGAAAGCCCAAGCCGAAGGTTTGCATCGCCGGCGTGGCCGTAATAGCAGTTTGCAGAATAATCCACAATAAGGTCGCTCCGGAACCAACAGCTAAACAGAGAGTCAGTCCCCAGAACCCGAGATCGAGAATCCGGGCTGTGGAGGCGCGCTTATAGATATCGAGGGATGGGTTAGGACTGGCAAAATCGCGATCAGTTCCTGAAGTCATAATGATCGTTGGGACAATGGATAAGGAATGTGCTGTCCCCAGTTTGCAGGCCGGGGACAGTTAGAGGTTCATGTTAACCGGCATCCACGGCGTCGAGTTCTTCTTCGATCCGATCGACGAGGCTGTCGGGCATGGGGACGTAGAAGAGTTCTTCGGTGATGGCCCGGCCTTCAGGACCGAGGACCCATTGAAAGACCTCTTTCATGGTTTCCCATTTTTGGGCATCGTCATATTCGCGATAGACCAACACCCAGACTAAGCCGGAGATGGGATAGGCATCGGGGTGCGGGGGATCGGGAACTGTCAGGTTGAAGTCGTCGGGAACTTCAACGCCATCAAAGGCTAGAGAGGCGTTAGCTGGCAGAGGATCGGGGTAGTTACCCGATTGGTTTTCAATGCGAGCAACGGGGAGTTCGTTCAACTGCGCGAAGGCGTAGGACACATAACCGATGGCCCCTTCGTTTTGGGAAATAGCAGCGGCAACCCCTTCGTTCCCTTGACCGCCAATCCCCACGGGCCAGTCAACGGAGGTTCCGGCGCCAGATTGCCAGTCTGGACAAACGGTGTCTAGGTGGTTGGTGAAGACAAAGGTTGTGCCGGAACCGTCGGAACGGTGAACCCAGGTGATGGAGCGATCAGGTAGGTCTACGTCGGGGTTGTCGTCGGCAATGGCTGGGTCATTCCAGTTGTCAATGGAGCCGTCGATGATGCCGCAATAGGTCTCGCGGGAAAACTGTAGTTCTTCATCAACACTGGGCAGGTTATAGGCAAACACGACATAGCCACCGACGAAGGGAAGCTGTAGCGGTTCGTAGGGATAGTCATCTCGGAAGGATTCAGCGCGATCGCCCTCGATGGGGGCTTCACTGGCCCCAAAATCGACCGTTCCGTTGATGTACTGTTCCAGTCCGGCTCCACTACCAACAGATTGATAGCTCACTTGGACGTTGGAATCGACTTCCCGGTTGTAGGTATCAAACCAACGTTGGAACAACGGTGCCGGGAACGAGGCTCCGGCTCCATTGATGACAACTGTTTCACCGCCACCACCACCACTTGGGCCTTGTGCAGCTTGGTCGGGGTCGGGGGGTTCCCCAGTCCCACAAGCGGTAGTTAGTCCGGCGGTCAGCGCAGCCAGTGCGCCGAGGAAAACACGTCCCTTAAAAACCATAACGTAATTGACTCTCTCTTTGATTTAACCAATGGTGGCGCGATCGCACATTCGTCGCCAGGCTAGATTCTATAGATACTAGGTGAAGATAAGGTTAAGGTCTGCCTTGGATCTTGACAATTTATCTTCAGCGCCGCTCAAGGGTGGACGGGACGTGAACCCTCAGCGGCTCAGGTTTGGTGCAATCCTTATGAGTCTTCAGCCGGAACCACATCAGGTAATGCCCTCCTGAAGTAATACAGCCAAACTAAACCCAAACTCCCTAATATGATGCCGGCAAAACTCACCAGTTGTGCTACGCGCACGGGACCCAACATAAGGCTATCCATGCGTAATCCTTCGATGAAAAAACGCCCCAAACTATAGGCAATTCCATAACAGAGAAACAGGGTTCCTGGCTTGAGGGACAGTTTACCCCGTCGCCCTTGGAAAAATAGCCAAATCAACAGGGAAAATACTAAAAGATTCCACAACGATTCATAGAGAAATGTGGGGTGAAAATAGGATTCTTGTAAGTATTGAGCCGGGCGCATAGCCGGGGGGATATACAGCTTCCAGGGTAGGTCTGTGGGTCGGCCAAAGGCTTCGGAATTAAAAAAATTGCCCCAGCGACCAATGGCCTGTCCGAGAATAATCGAGGGAGTAATGACATCAAACAACTGCCAAAAGGAGAGTCGTTGCAGACGGCAAAAGATTAAGCCGGCGAGAACTCCGCCGATGATGCCCCCATGAATGGCAATTCCACCGCGCCAAATGGCAAAAATTTGACCAGGGCGATCGGCATAGGCTTGCCATTGGAAGAGAACATAATACAAACGGGCCATAGGAATGGCTCCGAGTAATCCCCAAATCGCAAAATCCCCGACCAATTCGGGGTTTAAGCCTCGTTTTTGGGCTAGAAATTGGGCCAGGGTGACGCCAATTAAAACAGCACTGGCAATGAGAAATCCATACCAGCGGATGCTTAGGGGGCCAAGCTCAAACAAAATCGGTCCTGGCGAAGCAAACTGAAACGCCAACAGACCACGGAAACAGATCATGAAATTGCCTAGATCGAAAAAATTCAGGGTGGATGACTAAGGGAACAGGTAGCAGTTCCCAACCTGTCCGTCCATCATAAATCAGATTGTGCCGTGGCGATCGCCCCAATTTGTCTTCAAGAATCGATTTGAGGGTCAATCCCCTGAGAGGTCATTGGATGGATTGGATGGATGGGATGGATTGGATGGATTGGATGGATGGGATTGAGCCGATGGGACGGTAAGATGTTTTTTGAGCAATTCCGCCAGGCGATCGCAACTGACGGGTTTCGTGAGATAGTCATTGCAACCGGCATCGAGACAGCGTTGGCGATCGCCTGGCATGGCCAAGGCTGTAATCGCAATAATCGGTATGCGTCCTAGCTCTTGACGACTGCGAATTTCCCGGGCTAAGGTCAAGCCATCGAGTTCTGGTAAATGAATATCCAATAAAATTCCATCGGGACAATGATTATCGAGCCAAGCTAAGGCTCCATAGCCATCGCTCACACAATGAACCTGATAGCCCCAAAACTCCAAAATATCCTTAAGTAATACAGCATTGTGGTCATGATCTTCAACTAGCAGTAACGATGAAGTTGCTGCAACGTCTAACGGGGCCAGAGTTTTCCTCCAAGGTGTCTCAGCATTTTCCGGCACCGGTTGCCCAGCCTCTCGGGGCAAAACAATTGTAAATTCACTGCCTTGGCCCGGAGTCGAGTGACAAGTGACTGTTCCACCATGAAGTTCAGCTAATTTACGAGTTAGAGCCAACCCTAAACCTGTGCCTTCATGATGACGAGATAGGGAACTATCTAACTGCTGAAATGGTTGAAATAATAATGATTGCTGCGGTTCAGGGATGCCAATTCCCTGATCCTGAACCGTGAAATATAGATAATTCTCATCATCCGTTACATCTAAATTGACTTGAGTTCCCGATTCTGAAAACTTAATCGCATTGGACAACAAATTCAACAGCATTTGACGTAACCGCAACTCATCGGCCAGAACTCTTTTCTGGGGATCAGTGGAGTGCAAATTCACATCAATGTTTTTAATCCGAGCCTGCTCACTCATCAAGGCGATCGCCTCATTACAGACTTTCAACGACGGAATCGAGGTCAAGGATAGCTCGATTTTACCGGCTTCAACTTTTGATAAATCTAAAATATCACTAATCAACCTGAGTAAATGCTGACCACTTTCATGAATCCGTTTTACATAAACAAGTTGTTTTTGATTCAGATGTCCAAACAACTCTTGCAACAAAAGATTAGAAAATCCTAAAATCGACGTTAATGGCGTTCTTAATTCATGGGACATATTCGCCAAAAAAGCAGATTTCATACGGCTAGATCGCTCTAATTCCAGATTTTTAATTGCCAGCTCAGATTGACTCTGCTTTTGCTCTGTAATATCGCGATAAATCAGGGAAATGGTATCAATCATGAGCGAGCGATCGCCCACCGTTTGCTCCAGCCTCAGATCCGCTCGATTCTGATCTTCTCGTCGCATCACGGCCACAGAAATCAAAGCGGGGAACGACTCCCCAGTTGCCCGCTGGCAGGTGACTTCCCCACTCCAACCGAGCTGCTCATTCGAGAGAGCCTGTTCTAATAGCCACTCCATAGAAACCGGAGCAAAATCAGGGTAAAACAAACCATTACTAGCACCAATTAGGACATCCCGCTCATAGCCAAACATACGAACTGTTGCCGTATTTGCATAAATAATTGTCCCCTCAGCCGTCACAATAATCGTACTATCATAGGCTGAGTCAACCGCCTTCATAAACATCTGTAACTGGCGGTTAAACTGTTTGCGCTCCGTAATATCCCGTGCAATACCTAAACCACCCACCAAACGTCCTTGTCGATACAGCAAACGTCCGTTAACTTCTAAATATCGAGTTGTTTTATCAGCCGCTTGCACTTGAAACTGAAAATCTTTCAACTCACCGGTTTTCAGCAACGTCTTAAATGCCTTCGCTGTTGCTGAGCGATCCTCTGGAGTAATAAAATCTAAATAACATTTACCCTTCCACGCTTGAGGTGTACAGCCCAGTAACCGTTCACCATAGGAATTGATAAACGTCAGCTTACCCTGTAAATCAACAGCATAAACCATGTCATTAGCCGCTTCAACATAGGCTTGGAAAAGTTGGCTGTCGAGGTCAATATTGGAGTCAATATTGGGGTCAAAGTCATCATCTTCCCGGTTCCCTTCCTCCTGAGATACCTCCTGAGATATATAAGGCAACCTTGAGCCGGCTAAACCATCGGCAACTAACCCTCGATCAGTATCAGAACTCTGTCGCTGTTGCAACGCCTGTTCTAGTTCAGCCACGCGACAACGTAGCTCATAATTTTCACGTTCGAGGGACATAAGTTTCGCACCAGATCAGTTAAGGGATGGTAGCTCACAAGAGAAAGAACAGGAGATGAGGTCACTCGGGGATACTTCGACTTCAGTCAGCCATCAAGCCAGACTAGAGCCATCAAGCATTGGTCAGTCAAAAACAGGAGGGGACCAACAGCCAGACAAGAGTAAGATTAGAGAACCTTAGCTGATTCCGCAAGAAGCCCCGCGCTGTAAGACGAGATGGATATAAGCGGGAGAAGGCCGCGCCACCGATGTTTTTAGCGTCGGGATGAATG
>OFEU01000182.1_pt1 | contig 67819 bp, 65 predicted proteins | sample 1521221 | NCBI WGS metagenome assembly OFEU01 (sample SAMN03766357, study PRJEB24113) | microbial mat metagenome | isolation source: enrichment culture HLUCC-O from microbial mat sample contains cyanobacterium... | reverse complement strand
TTTAGAAAAGCCCCGAGCACAGTGTGTTCGGGGCTTTTTGTTGCGCGGAAGAAAATAAATAACGCAGCATAAGTGATATCATGCGGGCCAATTAATTAGGCGGCTATCACCGTTGGTGATGGACATAATCGAGGTGAAGTGGTGAGTGAAATAGTACCCACGTCGTGGCTAGTTTACTGCCGTCCAGGGTTCGAAAGCGATGCCCTGGCAGAAATGCAGTATCACGCAGCACTACATGACGTGATCTGTGAGCCGTCTTACGGCGAGGGTTGGGTAAGCTTAACGCGAGTCGATGGCGAGCCGGTGAATGATTTGCACCGCCACGCAGCGTTTAAGAAACTAATTTTCGCACGTCAAAGCCTGGCTGCTTTACCTGCCCTCACTCTGTCACGTGATGATCGCCTTACCGCTATATTGGAGCAGGTTAAAGCCAGCCGCTGGAATTTCGAACAGATTTGGCACGAAACGCCGGATACCAATGACGGTAAAGCGCTGGTCGGGCTGATCAAAGCGCTTACAAAACCGTTGGAAAGTATGCTGAAAAAGCGTGGGGCTTTAAGGCGTAGCGCGGGCGCACGACGCTTACATATTTTCTGGACTGACGGTGATAAAGTTCAGCTGGCGATGAGCTTCCCAGGCAATCGTAGCGATCTAATTAATGGCATTCGACGTCTTCGTTCCCCATCACGAGCTCCCAGCCGTTCAACGCTTAAGTTAGAAGAGGCGTGGCATGAGTTTATACCGCGAGAAGAATGGGACAAACGCCTAGCGGACAACATGCAGGCGGCTGACTTGGGGGCGGCACCCGGAGGCTGGACATGGCAGTTAGTCCAGCGAGGGATGTATGTATATGCGATCGACAATGGTCCCATGGATTCACAGCTGATGCGAACGGGGCAAATTGATCATCTAAAAGCAGATGGCTTCACTTGGGAGCCGCCGCAGCGTTTGGATTGGCTGGTCTGCGACATTGTTGATAAACCCGTGCGTGTGCTAGCCATGGTTGAGCGATGGTTGATTCGAAAGTGGTGCAGAGAAGCTATTTTTAACCTTAAGTTACCCATGAAAAAACGCTGGGAAGAGGTATCACGTTGTTTGGCAATGTTAGAGAGTTCGTTATCCGAAGCAAACGTGTCTGCAGACATTGCGTGTCGTCATCTTTATCATGATCGTGAAGAGGTGACCGTACATGTAAGATTGAAGCACTAAGCTTAATAGCTGGCTTCATAAATTCGGATTGTTTCTTCTTCTGTTAAAAGCGGTAGAATTTGCTGCATTGCGTTGGCCCGCGCTTCGCTATGATGCCATTCATTCCAAGCGCGTAGGTTGCGCCATTTGGTAATCATTAAACGACGGTCAGTGTGGCCAAGTTCAACAAGGCTCTCGCCGCCGACAAAGCCGCGAGCGCCTAATGAAACACGCATGGCTTCACGAGCGGCTTGTTCATATTCTTCTTCAAGACCGGGCATAATACGCCGTTCAATGATGATTTTGATCATAGATTAAGTCTCAGCTCTGAGGGTATCGATGTCTGACATTATAAAGGATGCGCCACACTATGATGTGCTACTGGATACCAGTGGCCTTTATTGTCCTGAACCGATTATGCTGATGCATAATAAAGTCCGTGATATGGCTTCTGGCGATGTACTAAAGGTCATTGCTACAGACTCTGCTACTACTCGCGATGTGCCTAAATTTTGCCAGTTTCTAGGCCATGAATTGCTGCAGCAATATTCAGAGTCTGACCAGTATTGGTATTTTATACGTTTGGCATAGATGTTGTTAAGTCAACACGGGTTACCTTGATAACCCGTGCGATTCCTTATTCCTGCGGCAAAACTACAATGGCTAGTGCGTCAAGAGTGGCTGGGTCTTCCTCTAAAATGCGATTGGCAATATGGCGCTGAAAAAAGTAGACGCTTTGATGTATCGACTTTGCGCTGTACAGGCAGTCATCTCCCAACAAGATAGGTGTCATTTTGGCTTTATCTTCATCAGCAAGCAGGGCATCAATGCTGCCATCGCTATACAACCGCCAGCCGTAAACAGGCTTCATCTGCCATGGGCTATCGGGCCGGTTCATGCATAACGCATGAGTGCCTAACGTATCGGGTAATTGCTGGATAAGTGTGATGCCACCAGAGGATTCGTATTCAAAATATTCAGCGGCGGAGGCAAGCTCATCGGCTTTATGGTCGGGTGGGACGTCGAAAATTTCTTCCGTTTCAGGATCTCTATAGCCAATAAATCGACCGTCTTCATAGCGGTGAAGCTCGTGACAATCGGTTAGCTGTTCCATCCAGGGCACTAACCCAACGACGTGGCCGTCTTCTCTAAGTCCCCATGCAAGCAGGGGCATCCCGTAGTAGCTGTCCGGATCCGACGCCAACTGATATACCATTTCCAATCCATCCAGCTCTGGCGCTAAACGCACAAGCGTTTTACGCGCCTGATGACGCTGACGTACAGAATCCAGGTCGATGACCTGGGCAGAGCGGGGTGACAGGGGTGCGCCCATAGTGTCCCTCCTTCATGCTGCGTGGCCACGACATTGGCAAATCAGTGAGTTTCTGTTTGCCGCATATCTCACCAATAGCACAGGTTGGCCTGAAGGTTAAGGGAAAATTAGCGTTTTAATCAGTCGCGCAATGGGCAAACCGGGATCTGGCACGGTCGTGGGTATCTATCGCCGCTTGAAACTGCTGCCAGGGTGAATTGCGCGCCGCCAATGATAGCCACGTTGACTGATACGCTTGCAGAGCCTCTGGCGCAACGATGGGGTGGCGATTGATTAAGTTATTAACGGCGGTTAACCAGCGTTTGGCGGAGTGAGAAAACGTGGTTAAGCGTTGCTGATCCCACATCGGTAAGCACGTCTCGTTCGGCGCGGCGTATTGATTTAGATATTCGCTAGCGTCGTTAAGCCGCTGAGTCGCTAGCATAAGCGTGCGCAGTATTTCGGCGGTTAAAGGGCGTGCCCGAAGCGTGTTTAGGTGTTGCTCCAGCCTCGATGAATCTTGGTGCCACGCAAGGCTGAATTGATGCTCAACCATTTGCTGTAAGTAATGCACTGCGTCTAGCTGAGACTCAATATCCGGCATAGCACCGATCTTCAAAGGGTGGCTGGCCCGAGCAAAACTGGCGATCCATTCATCTGAGTCAAATAGTGCATTCCAACTGACATAGGGCAGTTGAGACGTTTTAGTACCCGTTAAGCGTCGCAGTCGTTCGCGGCTTTCTTCACTTAATTCCTTGGGAACATTGCTTGTCCAGCAGAGCGTCAAGCGCTGCCAAAGTGTCCTTTCATATAGCCATTGCTGACTGGGCGGGGCCACTTTGCCTAGTTGATTATTGCGAGCAGCCACCAAGGATGTGATATCACATTCTCGCAATGCGTAGATGTTTAGTAGCGAGTCTCGTGTTTCGTCGATATCGAACAAGCGTGCTTTGCGAGCAGGGAATTCGCCAATGTTAGGCGGTGATTGTCTCTCAATACTTCCATCGTCTAACGCGTTTTCCAATTGTTGGTAGTAAGCCGACCAAGGCTCTTCTGCTTGGTGCTTATCACCGCAGCCCAGCAGTGTTAATGGCAATAGCCACTGAGCCAATACCCGAAAATATCGCTTCATCTTACATCCTGAGTACTGATGTACCGTCGACTGATAGCGTGCAGGCGCCAAGCCAGTAGTAAAGCGGCGGTGCTTAAACCGGCAATTAAGCCAATCCAATAACCATGAACGCCTAGTGGGCCGAAGGCACTTCCAGCGCCTCGTGAACCTAGCCAGTGGCCTCCTCCAAGGCCCACCAGCCAATAAGAGAGTACTGTAATCACCATTACGACACGGGTATCTTTATAGCCTCTAAGAGCGCCCGCCAAATTCACTTGAAGCGAATCGGAAAGTTGAAAAATCGCCGCTAGCGCCACAATCGAGAGTGCTAGGGTTTGTATGGCTTGATTAGATGTGTAGAGCGTGATGACTGGGGCTGCTGTTGTCCAAAGGAGTAGGCTATTAAATGCGGCGACAACGACACTAATCACAATACCGTTCCAGGCTACGCAGCGGGCCTGGCTCATGCGTTGTTGCCCGAGCGTATTACCTACACGCACAGTAAGCGCCATGCTAAGTGACATGGGCAGCATAAACAGGATGGAGGTATAACTAAGCGCCACTTGGTGCGCGCCGACGGTGACTTCGCCAAAGCTGGCGATAAATAACGCGATAAGTGTGAATAAAGTGACTTCAACGAAAATTGCCACGCCGATGGGTACACCAACAATCAGTAGCTCCTGTATGCCATGCCACTTGGGGAGCGTCAAACGTTGCCATAACGCAATGCCTTGATATTGGTGGGTACGGTGTGTGTAAAAAGCCATCGCGATCGCCATGACCCACATGGAAAGCGCGGTGGCGATGCCACACCCCAGCGCGCCCCAAGCAGGCAGCTGTTGCACTGCACTAGGTAGCCAGGGTCCCAGTAGACTGACCAAACCGTCGCCGCCGTAAATCAGCAGATAGTTGGCAGGTATGTTGACTGTTAAGCCGATTAGACTGATCCATAGGGCAGGTCGTGTATGGTTCATGCCATCCGAAAAAGCCCTAAGCGCCTGAAAAAGTGCAATGCCAGGCATGCCAAACGCCACTGCTGAAAGGTAGGCAGCGGACGAGTTGGCTACCTGACGGGGCGCCTCCATTAAGTCAAAAATAGGCAGTACCGTTACCCAAAGCAGCAGTGCTGCCATCAGACCCAGTGCGATTGCCACCCAAAGCGCCTGATGCACGGCCGGGCGAATAGCGTTGTGGCGTTGCCCACCCAGCAGGTGCGCAACGATTGGGGTTAGCCCCATCAGCGTGCCGGTCATAAACAGCATTAACGGCATCCACAGGCTAGAGCCGACCGATACAGCCGCCAACGAGGTGGCGTTGTGGCGACCTGTCATCATCACATCCACCACGCTCATGCCCGCCTGGGCGAGCTGTGCACCACAGATAGGCAGGGCGAGACGGACAAGTTGGCGCGTTTCTAACCAGTAAATAGAATTGAATTTATCAAACACACGACCCACGCAGTAACTCCTGAGCAATGCGGCCCTCAAAGCACACTAGATTAGCAGGTATACTGAACCAAATTATGATGTTGATGAGGCTAATGTGAGTAACAGGCAACCGCAATGGACGCTCGAAGAGGTGACGGCATTATTCGACGGCGTTTTTTTCGAACGTTATCAAACCCGCTTAGTGAGAGGTGGTGATGAGCCGTTGTATCGCCCTGCCGATGATCAAACGCCTTATCATCAAATTATTTTTGCTCATGGCTTTTTCGCCAGTGCTTTACACGAAATTAGCCATTGGTGTATCGCAGGCGCGGAACGGCGGCGACAAGAAGACTATGGTTACTGGTACTTGCCTGATGGTCGGAATGCCGAACAGCAGCGAGCGTTTGAACAGTCAGAGATAGCCCCGCAAGCATTAGAGTCACTGTTTGCTGAGGCGTGTGGGCGTGAATTTCATGTCAGCGTTGATAACCTCGGCGGCGATGCGGCAGTTGATCGTGATGCCTTTCAAAAGCGAGTGATGGCCCGGGCAAAACGCTACGAACGTGAAGGCTTGCCTCTGCGGGCCAACGCCTTTCGTCATGTCTTACGCGCGTACTATCAACAGGGGCTAGCGCGTGAGGTTGCACTCGCTCAAGGGCTTGAAAAGTTGAAACGCAAACAACTATGTTGAGAGGTTGTGTTTATAGTAAGACCTGAAAAGCGAGCGACATGCTGTCTTTAGACTGCATGGCCGGGACTAGCGCTTCGAACTCAGCACCCGCATATATCGCAAATTGAACTGTGTCATCAGCGTATCTCCCCGAGCGCTTTTTGAATATCCGCCATCGTCTCGTACTTTCGGCTGGGTAAGTCGTTTACTACGTCGATAATTTCATCCGCTGCATGGTTGGCCTTGGTTTGCTTTATCAAGTCGGCTTTGCGGCAGGGAAAATCGACCCCCTTGAGTGCCTTGGCGATGCCAGCCGCTGATGCTGTGCCCGAGGCCGCCTTACCGCCGCGCACACCGCCCTTGCTGCGATCGCTTGCCGGCTCCTTGGCCTCTGGCTGCATCTCAGGCTCTGTGAGCTTTCCATCCTTTAAGGCTTCGGTAGGCCACTCGCGTTCTTTCAAGCCTAGCGTTTTAAATAGGGCCGGCTTGCCAGAAATGGAGCATTGCTCTTCGCTTAGGTCGTCATGCGCACCGATAAGTAGAAGCTGGGCGTTCTCGTAGTCGAGCAGCTTGCTATCATCGATCTCTATCCAGCGTTTGTCGGCAAACTTCTCCTCCAGTCGCTTAGGGTAATCCGGCTTGGCATCGGGAAAACCGGGTACATCAAGGGAGGGGTTGCGTACCGATATGATATAGCTTGCCTCGGCAAGAATCCCTAGCGTTGACTGTGCTTTTCCTGGGCTTTTCGGATTAGAAAGCCGATACGCTAGGCGAGAGTTGCTGTCCCGCATGAAGAGTGCATAGCGACCCTCTCCGGCGGGAATAGCTTCGCCCTGCTCCTGTTCGCCTTCAGTCTTGGTTTCGTACTCGAGGGGAGCGAGTGCCTCGCCGATCTCTTTCGGCTTACCCGTCATATCGTTCATTATCCACTCGCGTGAGGTGGATTTGGGCTTGCCCTTAATGATCTCGGGCATGCGCTTTTTACCTACCAGAAACAGGCGAGCGGTAGCTTTGTCGTCCGGCGCCAGCACAACGTGAAGGCGCTGAACATCATCAAGGTTCTGGATCCTTTGCGTATTTACCTTGGGCCGATAAAAGAAATAGATATCGCCTTTCTCAACATAATCCGTCATTTGTCACCTCCTGTGTCAGCATGGCTATGTCGTTAAAACCGTGCCCTCAAAACTGTGCTCAAACACAAGCTACCTTGTTAATTAGCAGAGGTTTTTTTTGATAAGCAAATGTAGACGATTTGTTGCTAAAGCTGACCAATGATAAAACCTACGCGTCTTCTGACAGACGTTGATGCAAAGACAGCATGACTTCCAATTCATGCTCGGGGCGCATTGGCTCTAACCCTAATTCACCAAACGTTTCTCGACGTTGGCGATGCCATTCACTAGGCGTGATAGAGGGATAGAGAACCGATGCCGGGGCTAGCTCGACAAAAGGGTCCAGCCCATAGGTGTCAAAGAGGCGCGCCAATGCCGCTTCATCATCGCCGTTATCACTGGTATACAGCGTAGCGGAGAAGTGGTCGTTCTCAAGCTCTCGGATCACCTCGAGCGGGCTAACCCCCAAGCTCTCCAGTTCTTCGATACTGTAGGCACCCATCGCATTGGTATCTTCTTTGATCCAGCTATCGTCGGGCTGAATCAATGTTTGTTTAACACGCCCATCGGTTAGCGACCAGGCAATGGCTAGGGGTAGGCCATCATCTTCGCCTGTCTCAATGGCAATAAACCCTGGATAATCGGCCACGCTACTACTCCTTTACAGTTTCCGTGGGAAGACGGAAAAATCGTTGGGCGGTCTGTGTGGTTGCAGCCCCCATATCAGCTTCGCTGATGCCACGGCACTCGGCAATCTCTCTCACTATCCAAGGTAGCAGGGCGGGTTCGTGGCGCCGTCCTTTTAACTTTGCCGGTAGGTTACGCGGTAGCAGATAAGGGCAGTCGGTTTCTACCAACAGGCGGTCAAGCGGAATTTCACTGACCAGCGGGCGTAAATGATGCCCACGCCGTTCGTCACAGATCCAACCCGTCAAGCCTATATGCAAGTCTAGATCGAGATAACCAAATAGCGTATCCCGATCAGCGGTAAAACAATGCACGACCGCCTGGCTGATATCGTCCCGCCATGCATTCAGTATTTCGCGCATTCGTTGCCCGGCGTCGCGCTCATGAATAAATAGTGGTAAACCGCTTTCCGACGCCAGGAGGAGCTGGGCTTCAAAGGCCTTTTCCTGTTCCTGGGGTGTCGAGAAGTTACGATTAAAATCCAAACCACACTCGCCTACGGCGACGACCTCTGGCTTTGCATGCAGCGTGGCCAGCTTGCCTGCCACATTGTCGTTCCACTGACGCGCATCATGAGGGTGTATCCCGGCGGTGGCGTAGAGGCCTGGGTAGCGCTGTGCGAGCAAAATTGCTTGCTCAGCGTGCGCAATGTCGGTGCCGGTGACGATCATCGTTGACACCTGCGCTGCCTGAGCACGCTGAATAACCGCTTCAAGGTCGCGGCCAAAGCTGTCGTGCGTCAAGTTCGCGCCGATGTCGACCAACGGCACGTTTGGGCGAAACTGTAAGGCCTCGGGTAAAAACTCGTCCACGTAAGCGCTAGCCAAAGGTCACTCCCTTCCAAAATCGTAAAGCGGTATTGTAACGGTCTGCGTAGGTATCGACTAATTGTGTGGGATGAGAAATGGTGATCGACAACAGGAGATAAGCATGCGATTGGATAACGTGGTGATTGTAGGTGGGGCGCGTACCCCAATCGGTGGTTTTGGTGGGTCGCTCTCCACACTGGCACCGTTTGAGCTAGGTGCGATTACCGCCAGAGAAGCCTTGCGGCGCGCGGGTGTTAACGGGGGGAATATTGATCACTCGGTCTATGGCCACATTATTACGACGGGCCCGCAGGATGCGTATTTGGCGCGGCACATCGCCCTGGAATCCGGTGTTCCTAACGAAGCAGGGGCGTTTAACGTCAATCGGTTGTGTGGTTCAGGCGTGCAGGCCGTGCTGTCGGCGGCCCAACAGATCGTGTTGGGTGATAGCCGCTTAGCCTTAGCGGGTGGGGCGGAATCCATGTCCCGGGGAGCTTACCTGCTGCCGCCTCAAGCGCGTAATGGCATGCGCATGGGCGACATGAGCGTTGATGACCTTACGCTGGGGATCCTCAGCGATCCGTTTGGCAGCGGCCATATGGGCTGCACCGCGGAGAACATCGCAAAGCAGTATGGCTTAACCCGTGAGCAGCTCGATCAATTCGCCTTGGAAAGCCACCAAAAGGCGGCCCGGGCAATTGCCGAGGGTCGTTTTGAGGCACAGATTGTGCCTGTCGAGGTTCGTCAGGGTAAGCAAACCAATATCGTCTCGCGGGATGAACACGTACGCGATGGCGTCCAGCTTGGCGACTTGGCTCGGCTTAAGCCCGCGTTTCAAAAAGACGGTGTAGTGACGGCAGGTAATGCGTCGGGCATTAACGACGGGGCGGCGACGTTAGTGCTGGCGCATGCTGATGAGGCCAAGCAGCGTGGTTTATCCCCCCGGGCGCGGCTTCGCGTCGCCACCACGGCAGGGGTTGGGCCCTCGCTGATGGGGTTGGGGCCGATTCCTGCCGTTAAACGCTGCTTGCAACAGGCGGGGCTTAGCATCAACGACATCGATGTGATTGAATCAAATGAAGCCTTTGCGGCCCAAGCCATGGTTGTCGCGGATTCTCTTGGCTTTCCGCTAGAAAAACTCAATCCTAACGGCGGCGCGGTGGCCTTGGGGCATCCAGTTGGGGCCACCGGGGCGATACTGATTCTTAAAGCGCTGCATGTATTGGAACGCGTCAACGGTGGCTACGGATTGATCACGCTGTGCATCGGTGGTGGGCAGGGAATCGCCCTGCTTATCGAGCGCTGCTAGTCAGTTTGATTTCAATAAATCATGCTCAAAGTCAATCTGTCCCTGGCACTCATGCAGCAAGACGGTGCGGGCCATCATTGGCGACTCCCTTCAAGAGAGAATAATGAACGTTGCCCGCCGAGTACGCGCATGCGTTACACTGTGCGCCTCATCAAGAAGGAGGACACTGCGTGACCCTGTTACGACTCGAACAGCTGCAACTTGCCTACGGCACCCAGGTATTGCTCGACCGCGCCGATCTCACGGTTGAGAGAGGCGAGCGGCTGGCGTTAGTCGGGCGCAATGGCACCGGTAAGTCCACTTTGCTGAAATTGGTCGCCGGTGAGATCCAGGCAGACGACGGTTCAATCTGGCGCGCGCCGGGTTTAAAGATTGGCGTGTTAGCCCAGGAGCTGCCCGACTCCTCAGGGATGACAATTTTTGACATGGTAGCGCAAGGGCTGCCCGAGGCCGGGGAGCTACTTTCCGAATATCATCATTTGATTAACGATCCCGATCCGAACATGAACCGCATGGCGACCTTACAAACTCGCCTGGAAGCGATTGATGGCTGGTCATTCCATCATCGGATCGACGTTGTACTGACCCGGCTAGGGCTGCCTCCTGAAGCCGAAATGAGCGCGCTCTCCGGTGGTTGGCGGCGTCGCGTGGCGTTGGCCCGTGCGCTGGTCGCTGAGCCCGACCTGTTGCTTCTTGATGAGCCGACCAACCACCTGGACCTGGATACGATCGCCTGGCTTGAGGAACAGCTGCTGGCGTTTAACGGTGCGGTGTTATTGATTACCCACGACCGGGCATTCCTCTCTAAGCTGGCCACTAATATCTTGGAATTGGACCGGGGCAAGCTGGGTCGCTATCCCGGCAATTACATTGACTACCAGGCGCGTAAACAACATGAGCTGGAGGTGGAAGCCCGGGAAAACGCCGAGTTCGATAAAAAGCTGGCGCAGGAAGAAGTCTGGATTCGGCAAGGCATCAAAGCGCGCCGGACGCGTAACGAAGGCCGGGTCAGGGCGCTTGAGGCCATGCGTAATGAGCGCAGTCAGCGCCGCGAACGTCAGGGCACCGCTAATCTGGCGGTGGACAGCGGCGAACGTACTGGCAAGCGCGTCGTCAAGCTTAAAGGTGTGACCCAGCGATTCGGCAATGACACCATTATCCGTGACTTGAACCTTGAGGTGATGCGTGGCGACCGGATCGGCTTCCTGGGGCGTAACGGCGCAGGCAAAACAACGCTACTCAAGATATTGCTTGGTGAGATTGAGCCCACGGAAGGCACTGTCCAACTGGGCACCAACTTGAAGGTGGCTTACTTTGACCAGCTACGCGCGGGGCTTGAGTTAGAAAAAACCGTATACGATAACGTGGCGCAGGGGAGTGACCGCGTCAGCGTGGGCGGCAAAGATCGTCACGTGATGAGTTATCTACAAGATTTTCTGTTTACACCTGACCGCGTACGCCAGCCCGTGAAAGCGCTTTCGGGCGGGGAGTCCAATCGACTGTTGTTGGCTAAACTCTTTACCCAGCCGGCCAATGTGCTGGTGCTTGACGAGCCAACCAATGATTTGGACATGGAAACTCTGGAGCTGCTTGAAGAGCTACTGCTCAACTTTGAGGGCACGCTGCTGCTGGTATCTCACGACCGGACGTTCATGGATAACGTGGTCACCAGTATGCTGGCGTTTGAAGGTGAGGGCGTGGTGCGCGAATACGTGGGCGGCTATACCGACTGGATTCGTCAGGGAGGAAAGCTGCCACCAGCGCCCTGGGAAGGAGCTGCTAGGCAAAATACTGAGCCAACTTCAGAGGCACCTAAAGAAAAGCAAAGCTCCACTTCGGTGGCCTCGGCAAATAAGCCGGTAAAATTATCCTATAAGCTGCAGCGTGAGCTGGATGCGCTACCCGCTGAGATAGAGCAGCTGGAAAGCGACGTCGAGGCACTGGAGCAGGAAGCTGCCGATCCGGCGTTCTATCAGCAGGAAGCCAGTGCTGTGACGGCCAAGCTGCAAGCGTTAGAGCAGGCACAGGAGGCTTTGGAAGTGGCCATGGAGCGTTGGATGGCGCTTGAAGCCATGGCCAGCGGTGAGTAGGCGTCATATTGAAGGTGCCGGCGTTACTGGCACCTTCAATGTCATCGGGAATTATTCGTCGCTTTTTTCGCCTTTCTTGCCTACGCGAACCGCCAGCACGTCGCACTGCGCGCCGTGCAGTACACCGGTCGAGGTAGAGCCTAACAGCAAGGCAAACCCATGACGCCCGTGAGAGCCTACGACAATCAAGTCGACTCCATGCTCCTCGGCAAAGCGGTGGATTTCTGTATCCGGCATGCCCACCACCACGTGTTGATCTGCCTCAGCAACGTGGGGAGCCGCGATGTCGGCTAGACGTTTCTTGGCGTGATCATCCAGCTGGTCCTGAATGCTGGTCAAATCCATCGGTATATCGCCGCCGTAGGCGAAACCGAGCGGTTCAAGCGTATGCATAATGGAAATTTTGGCACGGTCATTGCGTTCAGCAATTGCAACGGCGCGCTCCAAAATTTTATGAGAATCCTTGGTCAAGTCGACGGCAACCAAAATATGGTGATAGCTCATGGCGTATCTCCTCAGTGAGTAACAAGCAGTATTCTCTGTCTAATGCCCTCTACTTTAAGTGGCGTGCCTTATCTTAACAACGACCTAGGTCATGGTTTTTATGCGCTCTGGATTCAAGTGTGGCTTAGTTTGAAGGAAATGTAGAAATGGAATGGTTAATTATTGTCTTTATTATGCTGTTTGTGTTGGCGCCGGTTATGTGGCTTAAGCCAAGCTCACGGCAAAAAAGAACCATGGCAATGCGCCTGCATGCCAGTCGTAAAGGGGTAACGATAAAAGAGGAAAAACCGCCGCTTCACGCGTTTAGAGGCACCATGCCCGCTTATCGTTGGCTCTATCCCCAGCAGCAGCCTGGGCCTGATTTTGTGCTTGTCCGCGACCAGCATGCCAGCCAGGAACTCGAGCCCTATTATGCTGGCTGGCGTTGGCGCATCGCGCCGCTAAGGCCTATTCCGACCAACGCTGAAGCGCCACTTAAGGCGCTGTTAGAACGTTTGCCGCTGGATGCGTTGGTGCTTGAGTCGACGCCTAATTCACTGACGCTTTGGTGGTGGGAATCGCAGAATGCGACGCGCTTTGATACCTATTTGGATGATTTTAATCAACTGCGCGATCAACTGTCAGGGCAGGCGGATCGACTCCCTCATGAGCCCCTGTCAGGAAACCGCCTCCTGTAAATCCCGTGCTTGAATGGCGAGGCCATTTTTTTCAATGCGTTCTAGCCATTCGCCTAGTTGGTCTAAATCCGCCTCTGAAAGGCCCTCAAACATTTCTTTTCGGGCCTCCTTGGCCACACTGTCGATTTGCTCAAGCAATGGCATAGCGGCGGCCGTCAGGTAGATACGTTTACTGCGGCGGTCGCTATCACAAGCGCGACGCTCCACCAGCCCTTGTTCTTCCAGTTGGCTAAGGGTGCGTACCAGCGAAGGGGCTTCGACGCCTATTGCGCGGGCTAGATCGCACTGAGGTTGGCCGTCGCCCAGACGCCAGAGATGATAAAGCGTCACCCAACGCGTTTGCGTGAGCCCCAGCGGGGCTAAACGTCGGTCCAATATCGAACGCCACAGATGAGGCAGGCGAGCAATGCGAAAACCAATTGATGATGCCATGATCAGCTAGTTACCAGTCAAAATGAATAGATGGATTGTCATAATCTCGAGCGCTGAATGCAAGACACGATGATCATTCCTCGTCGTTTTGGTCAGCGTCGCGATCACGACCGGCAATAAAACGTTGAAGATTCAACCGACTCAAGCCTGCTGGGCGAATTTGACTGTCGGCTATCGTTGCCTTCTCGGCGTCTTCGCTAACGGTAAAGCGAATCAGGCCTAACCGCTGGCCACTATCCGTCATAATATCCACGCGCCATTGACCGCTTGGATCGTCGGGAAAGTTCAGCTTGTGACTCCATGCGCGGTAGCCCTCTTCCCGGCCTCCGTTAATATCCAGGTCGACGACGTCCAAAGGCTCGCCATTGTGATGCCAAACATGAGAAATCGTTTCACTCAGGCCCCGTGGCGCGCGAATGGCCGTGTAGGCATATAGGCCATCCTCTTTGATTGCCTGAGGGGTTAAGGCGCTTGATCCGCTGGGCGCTCGCTGTTGAATATTCAATGCGGGTGAAAGCGCACTACCGGTCATCCACAAGCTGGCCGGTGGCACCCAAACGCGACCAAACCAAGCCAAACCCGCCAATAACAACATCATTGCTAGTAACGAGAACCAACCACTAAACGAACGTTGCTTTAGCAGGTGCCAAAAGCTTGGCAATGCTACGACCACTGTCGTCGCAATGGCCAACAATAAGCTCTGCCCAGTGGTTAGATGCAGCATGATAGGCAGCGTGACAAGCACCACCAAAAATACGCACAGCGCATGGAATAGAAAGTAGAGGCTGCGCCAGCGGTCGGCAATCTTGAAGTAGATGGGGTCGATAATCGATAGCACCGCCATCGCCACCACTAATAGGGCAAATAGGCTTTGCCCACTGTTCCAAACGGTGGTGATTAAAATAAATGGCAATGTGAAAAACAACGTTTCCTGGTGGATCATTTGGGCAATAAACGCAGCAACTCCTTTGGGGAGCGTTGGATATCCGCGGTTAGCGAGCCAGCGGCCCACTAAACTTTCTGAGAGTAGCAATAGCCAAGCGAACACCAGTCCCAGCGCTAGCACTGCGCCTAACCATTGCTGCCGATCCACGAGAAAGAAGCTACCTAAGCCTGCCGCAAACGCCAAGGGAGGCCATAGCCAAGTCCAAGGTTTTAAACGAATGACGAGTCGTTCAACGAACGATTGTAGTTTGGCGATGCGCGCCTGTGTGAGCAGCGTGCCCATAACAAAATAACCCAGGTGATCAAGGAGCCATGATCCTAACAGTCTGAACGCATAGCGGGGAGCGCTGGTCGAAGAAGTTTACATAATTAGCCGAAAGTCAGGGCTTGACGTTCTTGGGTAACTCAACCAAGCTTACGCAATCAAACGACCGTATGAAATGCGTGGCGTGTCCCAGTGCATGGGCCAGCCCGAACTTGTGGAGAGAGCGCGGATGATCTATCAAGGCAACGCCATCACGGTGGAGCGTCGTGACACCCAAGGTGGCAATGACATCGCAATGCTCACTTTCGATTTGAAAGATGAGTCCGTCAATAAACTGTCCAGCGCCGTAATAACAGAGCTGGCAGACGCGGTAAAAGCACTTCAGGGCGAAAGTGGTTTGCAAGGGTTAGTGATTGGCAGTGCCAAAGAGGCCTTTATCGTCGGTGCCGACATTACCGAATTTCACAGCCTGTTTGATAAAGGTGAAGAGTACCTAGTGGAAATGAACCTCAAGGTACACGATATTTTTAATGCCATTGAAGACCTGCCTTTTCCCACCGTAGCGGCGATTAACGGCTTGGCGCTGGGCGGCGGTTGTGAAGTGCTGCTGACCGCCGATTTTCGCGTGATGAGCGAGAAAGCCAAAATTGGCCTTCCGGAAACCAAACTGGGCATCCTGCCAGGCTGGGGCGGTTGCGTGCGGCTGCCACGCCTTATCGGTGCGGATAACGCAATCGAATGGATTGCTGGTGGCACTGAAAACCGTGCCGACGCTGCGCTAAAGGTTGGCGCGGTAGATGCCGTTGTCGCCCATGAACTGCTTGAAAGCGCTGCGCTGGATATACTTGATCGCGCCAACAGCGGTGAACTTGACTACCAGACACGTCGTGAGGAAAAGACAAGCCCGCTGAAACTCAACGCCATTGAGCAGATGATGGCATTTGAAACCGCCAAGGGCTATGTGGCGGGCAAGGCAGGGCCGCATTACCCCGCGCCCGTTGAAGCCATCAAAGTGATTCAGAAGGGCGCGGGTGAGACCCGTAGCCGGGCTCAAGCAATCGAGGCAAAGGCCTTTGCCAAGCTGGCACTCAGCAGCGTAGCGTTTAATCTTGTCGGCCTGTTCTTGAATGACCAAGTGGTCAAGAAAAAAGGCAGCAAGTACGAAAAACAAGCACAACCGGTGAAGCAGACCGCGGTGTTGGGCGCGGGTATCATGGGCGGCGGTATCGCCTATCAAAGTGCCTCGAAAGGCACGCCCATCCTGATGAAAGATATCAAAGACGATGCCATCGAACTGGGCCTCAAAGAAGCGCGCAAGCTATTTGCCAAGCAGGTTGAGCGTAACAAGCTGACCACCGAGCAGATGGCCGAGAAGCTCACCAATATCCGCCCCACGCTGTCTTACGGTGATTTCGGTAACGTCGACCTGGTTGTCGAAGCGGTCGTCGAGAATCCGAAAGTCAAAGACGCTGTGCTTACGGAGGTCGAGGGGATGGTGGGTGAAAACACCATTCTTACCTCTAATACCTCGACAATTTCGATCAACCGACTGGCGCAGAACCTCAAGCGTCCGGAAAACTTCTGCGGCATGCACTTCTTTAACCCAGTGCATCGCATGCCACTTGTTGAAGTGATTCGCGGTGAGAAAACCTCAGACGCCGCCGTGGCTGCCACGGTCGCCTACGCACGTGCCATGGGTAAAACCCCTATCGTGGTTAACGACTGCCCTGGTTTCTTGGTCAACCGCGTACTGTTCCCCTATTTTGGTGGCTTTAGCTTCCTGGTAGAGCAGGGCGCTGACTTTCAGCACGTTGACAAGGTGATGGAGAAGTTTGGCTGGCCGATGGGCCCTGCGTACCTGCTGGATGTGGTCGGCATGGATACGGCGGTGCACGCCAATGAGGTCATGGCCGAAGGTTTTCCTGATCGCATGGCCCGCGATGGCAAAACCGCGATCCAGGTGATGTACGACAACGAGCGTCTTGGCCAGAAGAACGACAAGGGCTTCTACGCCTACGAAGAAGATAAAAAGGGTAAGCCCAAGAAGGTCAGCGACGATCAGGCTTATGCGCTAGTAAAAGACGTGGTCAAAGAGCAGAAAGCGTTTTCCGACGACGACATCATCGCCCGCATGATGGTGCCGCTGTGCCTGGAGACTGTTCGCTGCCTGGAAGACGGGATTGTCGAGACGCCCGCTGAAGCCGACATGGCGCTGATTTACGGCATTGGTTTCCCGCCGTTCCGCGGTGGCGCACTGCGCTACATCGACGCCATGGGCGTGGCCGAATTCGTCAAGTTGGCCGAAGGCTTGGCCGAGGAGCTGGGGCCTCTCTACGCGCCTACTGAGAAGCTGCGTCAAATGGCTGAAAAAAATGAATCTTTCTATGCCGCTGGCGCCCAGGCCTAAGTCACCACGTACAGGAGAAATATGATGAGTTTGAATCCGAGAGATATCGTGGTGGTCGACGCCGTACGCACCGCCATGGCAAAAGCCAAGAACGGCGCGTTTCGTCACGTGCGGGCAGAAAATCTATCAGCGGCCGCCATGCAGGCATTGTTTCAGCGCAATGCCAACCTGGATGCCTCAGAAGTCGACGATGTGATCTGGGGCTGTGTGAACCAGACGCTTGAGCAGTCGATGAACATTGCGCGCAACGCCGCCATCATGACCGGCATTCCTCGCTCGGTACCGGCACAGACCGTTAACCGTTTGTGCGGCTCTTCAATGAGCGCGCTGCACATCGCAGCGGCCAATATCAAAGCCGGTATGGGTGATTTCTACATCATCGGCGGCGTCGAGCATATGGAACACGTGCCGATGACCCACGGTGTTGATGTTAACCCCGCGGCCAGCAAGCACGCCGCGAAGGCTGCCATGATGATGGGCTTGACCGCAGAGCTGCTGGGCAAGATGCATGGTGTCTCCCGCGAGGATCAGGACAAGTTCGGCGTGCGCTCGCACCAGCGTGCCCAGGCGGCGATGGAAAAAGGCTATTTTGACAACGAGATCATCGGCGTTGAAGGTCACGACCAGCAAGGCTTTAAAGTCATGGTTAAAAACGACGAAGTGATTCGTCCGGATGCCAGCCTGGAGTCAATGGCTAACCTTAAGCCGGTGTTTGACCCGCGCAACGGTACCGTGACTGCAGGCACGTCTTCTGCGCTGTCGGTAGGCGCCTCGGCGATGGCGGTGATGAGCTATGAGCGTGCCCAGGCATTAGGGCTTGAACCCATCGCCAAAGTGCTGTCTACCGGCGTTGCCGGGTGCGATGCGTCGATTATGGGGTATGGCCCGGTGCCTGCTTCCAAAAAAGCCCTAAAAGCCGCTGGTCTATCCGCGACCGATATTCAGACAGTGGAACTGAATGAGGCGTTTGCTGCGCAGGGCATTCCCGTGCTTAAAGATCTGGGCTTCCTGGACGCGATGGACGAGAAGGTCAACCTACACGGCGGCGCCATTGCGCTAGGCCACCCGCTGGGTTGCTCGGGGTCGCGTATCTGTACCACGCTGCTTAACGTCATGCAGCAGCGCGACACCACGCTGGGGCTTGCCACCATGTGTATTGGTATGGGGCAGGGGGTTGCGACGGTGTTTGAGCGTTTGAAGTAAGCATCGCTTAAGTAAGAAAGTAAAAACGGCACCTCTCGGGGTGCCGTTTTCATGTCCGCAGCGTTATTTGAGACGTGGCCTTACTCTGTTTGAAAAGCCGTGCGGTGGAAGTCCGCCGCCGCTTGGACTTCGGCAATACCGCAGGTATCGGGCACCGGCACCGTGTTGCCCGCCAATACCGCAAGGACAGCTCGCGTGCCGTTGGCCAGCGATTCCAGGTTATAGCCGCCTTCTAGCACGAAGACCAAGCGGCCATCGCAGTGCTGTTCCGCAAGTTGTTGTAAAAAGCCGGTTAACGCTCCAAAGCCTTCATAGGAAACATTCAGCGCTAAATCGTGCCAGTGCGGGTCAAATCCGGCGGAGACGAGAATAATGTCCGGCTGAAACCACTCGGCCGCCGGTGCCAGGATGTCGCGAAATGCCTTGAGGAATGCCTCGTCGCCTGCACCCGCGGGCAGCGGGACATTGATGGTGGTGCCTTCACCCAGCCCGGCACCGACTTCTTCCAGATGTCCCGAGCCTGGATAAAAAGGTGCGGCGCGGTGTATATCGAAAAACATCACATTGGGTTCGGCCCAAAAAATATCCTGGGTGCCGTTGCCGTGGTGAGCATCCCAATCAACGATCAACACTTTCTCGCAGCCTAATGCGCTGCGCGCATGGGCTGCTGCGACGGCGACATTGTTAAATAAACAGAAGCCTCGTGCACGAACCGGTTCAGCATGATGGCCAGGCGGCCTTATGAGGGCAAATGCGCTCTTGGTGCGTTTTCCCATGACGGCTTCGACGGCGGCAATCGCCGTTCCGGCGGCGACTTCCGCTGCATCGACGCTGCCGGGTGAGACCGCTGTGGTATCCACATCCAGCCAGGCATTTTTACCCCTTAAGCTAAAAATGTCGCTCAGATAGGAGGTCGTGTGTACCCGGGCTAACTGTTCATGAGTGGCGGCTTTTCCACCCTCGATGATGAGTCCTTCAATGGGTGATTTTTGAAGCAGCTGTTGAATAGCGCCTAGCCGCCCTGGATGTTCCGGGTATTTCCACGGAACGGGCAGTCCGTCGAGTAGGTGGCGTATCCGCTTATCGATCCGATCAGGTAAAAAATCGGCGTCGATGTTAGGTTCGTGGGCAAGAACGCGATCATCATAAAATGCGATGACGTTGTGCATAATAGCTACCTGAAATACATGCGTTGGCTGATAGCAAGTGCACGAGTGGTATGAGGTGTTACCTCACACGACAGGCGCATGCTTTTTTACAGTAAGGCAGGCTTAGCGGCGTTATACAATGCCATTTTCCAGGCTAAGCGCTAAATACAGGCTCAACTCTTCCACCTGCGTTACAAAATCATCCTGCCAATCTCCTTGTAGAATAAGCGGCTCCTGGGCCCACCGCCAGCGCAGCCCGGTTACAATGCTTTCAACCGCTCGCCGCGTGCCGGTACCGTCGAGCCCGGCACGAATATAAAGCGCGCAAGGCAGGCCCTGTTTTTCCTCCAATACGCCGTAGTAGCTGCGGTCGAAAAAGTCTTTGAGTGCACCGCTCATGTACCCCAGGTTTTCTGTGGTGCCTAGTAAAATGCCATCACAGGCCATTACATCGTCTGGCCCGGCCTCAAAAGGTGTCTTGACCACGCAGCGCACGTTTTCAAGGTCGGCATGCGTCGCGCCACGGTAAGCCGCGTCGCAAAGCGTCTGTGTGTTGGGCGAAGGCGTATGAGCAACGATGAGCAGCTGTTTCATGAGAGATAGCCTGCGGGGTTGAGGTTTGCGTCGTATAAGTGACGTGCCACACTAGCTAATAGCTTAGCCAAGAGAGCCTATATGCCGACAAACGCCATGATCAACGTGTATTACGATGCGATTTGCCCAGGCTGTCGCAAAGATCGACGGCGTTTTGAGCGCTGGGCGGGCAAGCGTGCAAACGATATTGCTTGGTGTGATGTGACCGAGCACCAAGCGCAACTGCGGGAAAAGGGGATATCCCCCGAAGCCGCTTTACGCTCATTACATATCGAGCATGCCAATGGTCGTATTATTGAAGGTATTGATGCCTATCGATTACTCATGCAGCGTATACCGTTATTGTACCCCGCCGCGTGGCTAATCGGATTGCCGGGAGTTAAGCACGCACTACGTCGTTATTACGACCACTGGGTGAAGCAGCGCTTGAAGCGTGAAGGACGCTGGCCTCCTCAATAACTCAGTTCACCGCATCGCTCGCCTGACTGTCAGGCCACATTGACAGCGCGGCACTTTTCTACAAGTCTTTTGACACCTCTTCACTAGATGATTAAGGAGAAAAATATGGCGTTTGCCCTATCCTCAATGCTCGTCACCAGTAGCGCCTTTGCCAACCATCAGGCGATCCCCGATAGGCATGCTGCCGAGCATGAAGACGTATCGCCGGCGCTTGCATGGCAGGGTGCTCCGGAAGGCACCAAAGGCTTTGCCGTTGTTTGCCACGACCCTGATGCACCGCTGGTCAAAGAAGGCACCTACGGGTTTGTTCACTGGGTACTTTACAATCTGCCGGGTGATCTCAACGAGCTAAGCGAAAATACCGCGCTAGGCACTGCGGGCACCAATGATTTCGGTAAGCGAGGTTATGGTGGCCCCATGCCTCCGGAAGGCCACGGCAATCATTACTACTATTTTTGGGTGCTAGCGCTTGATCATCAAACGGCCCTACCCGAAGGGCTGACGCTGGCAGAGCTGCTACGCGAAGTTGAGCCGCACCTGCTAGGCATGAATCGCCTGGTTGGCACCTACCAACGCAACTAATACCCCCGCACGACTGGAGCATTTCATTCAGTCCGTGTAGGCTCCATTGCTGTCTTGTTTAAACCCGCGAACCCTCTCGCGGGTTTTTTGTGCTCAGCAACTTGATAGTTTTTTCAAATGATAATGATTGGCTTTTTTGATGTCATCGGCAGCGAACGTGCCACGAAATAACGCAATTTGATAAGGATTTTGCTTAAGGGCTTCACATCAATTTTATACAGGACTAAAATGGTCCCCAATTAAACGGATAGGCCAAATGCAACGGCTAATGGGAGTCGACATGCTTAAGCTTTCTCGGCTGACAGACTACGCCGCTGTGGTGATGGCGCAAATTGCCCGTCAGCCACAAGCATCGCATGCGGCGGCTGATCTGGCCGAAGCGGTTCAGTTGCCTCACCCCACGGTGAGCAAAACGCTCAAAATGCTCGTTAAAGCAGGACTTCTTGAGTCACAACGTGGCGCCCAGGGAGGCTACCGGCTTGCTCGGCCTGCCTCCCACATCACGGCGGCCGATATTATTTCAGCGATTGAAGGGCCTGTGGCAATGACCGAATGCAGCCAGGCGGAAGGTGACTGCGAGCTTGTTGCTACCTGTGGCGTGGCGGATAACTGGCAGCGGGTGTCTCTCGCGATTCGTACGCTGCTTGAAAGTGTGACGCTTGCACATTTGGCCGACACCACACCGATCAAGCTACCCGTACAGCTACCTATTCAAAGTATAAGTCTATCGGCAGTGACTGCATAACCAGCATGACCGATACAGGCACTTATCTCTTATTGACGGCGAGCTAACCTCGCCACCCAACTGCCCGGAGGGTATGACCATGGCAACCGAAGAAATGGAACAGTTGGTTCGTCGCGATTACAAAGAAGGCTTTGTAACAGATATTGAAAGCGACACCCTGCCACCTGGCCTGGATGAAAACACCATCGCCTTTATTTCCAAAAAGAAAGGCGAGCCGGAGTGGATGCTGGAGTGGCGTTTGGAGGCGTTCCACAAGTGGCAGGAAATGAAAGAGCCGTCCTGGGCGCATCTCGATTATCCGCCGATCGATTACCAGTCGATCTCCTACTTCAGTGCGCCAAAGCGTCCTGAGGACCGTCCTCAGAGCCTTGACGAAGTCGACCCCAAGCTGCTTGAGACCTACGAAAAGCTGGGTATCCCTTTGCATGAGCGCGCCGCCTTGGCAGGTGTTGCGGTGGACGCGGTCTTCGACTCGGTGTCGGTGGCCACCACCTTCAAGAAGCAGCTCGGCGAAGCCGGCGTCATCTTCTGTTCGATCTCCGAAGCGATCCGTGACTACCCGGAACTGGTCAAACAGTATTTGGGTACCGTGGTGCCACAGAACGATAACTACTTTGCGGCGTTGAACTCTGCGGTGTTTACCGATGGGTCGTTTGTTTTCGTGCCGGAAGGCGTGACCTGCCCGATGGAGCTTTCGACCTACTTCCGGATCAACGCCGCCAATACCGGCCAGTTCGAGCGTACTTTGATCATCTGTGAGAGCCGTGCCCAGGTGTCTTACCTAGAAGGCTGCACCGCGCCCATGCGTGATGAGAACCAACTGCACGCGGCGGTGGTTGAGCTTGTGGCGCTTGATGATGCCTATATCAAGTATTCCACGGTGCAGAACTGGTACCCAGGCGATGAAGACGGCAAGGGCGGTATCTACAACTTCGTGACCAAGCGTGGCGAGTGCCGCGGTGCGCGTTCGCGGATCAGTTGGACCCAGGTTGAAACCGGCTCGGCGATTACCTGGAAATACCCGTCCTGCATCCTGCGCGGCAAGGATAGTATCGGCGAGTTCTACTCGGTCGCCGTTACCAACGGTCGCCAGCAGGCCGACACCGGCACCAAGATGATCCACGTCGGTGAGGGCACGCGCTCGTATATCGTGGCCAAAGGCATCTCCGCTGGCAGGAGCGACCAGTCTTACCGCGGCTTGGTGAAGATCGGCCCCCGCGCCAAGGGTGCCCGCAATTTCACCCAGTGCGACTCGCTGCTGATCGGTGACAAGTGCGGCGCGCATACCTTCCCGTATCAGGAGATAGGTAATAGCACGGCCAAAATCGAGCACGAGGCGACCACGTCCAAAATTGGTGAAGATCAACTGTTCTATTGCCAGAGCCGGGGTATCACCGAGGAAGACGCGGTCAGCATGATCGTCAATGGCTTCTGTAAGGATGTATTCCAGGAGTTGCCAATGGAGTTCGCGGTCGAGGCTGAAGCGCTCCTGAACGTAACCTTGGAAGGCGCGGTGGGCTAATTGCTCCCGCACAACACCAGATAACTTTTATGAGTGTCGCGCAAGCGGCTCGCAAGCATTTGAAGGGTTTTACTATGTTGGAAGTCAACGATTTACACGTCACCGTCGAAGGCAACGAAATTCTTAAAGGCCTTTCTCTGACGATCAACGAGGGTGAAGTGCATGCCCTGATGGGTCCTAACGGCGCGGGTAAATCCACGTTGTCAGCAGTGATTGCCGGAAAAGATGGCTACGAAGTCACTCAGGGCAGCATTACCTTCAAAGGCCAGGACGTGCTGGAAATGGAAATTGAAGAGCGCGCCCAGGCAGGCCTGCTGCTGGGTTTCCAGTACCCGGTTGAAATCCCGGGGGTGAAAAATATCTATCTACTTAAAGCAGCGCTCAACGCGCAGCGCGCTGCGCGGGGTGAAGAGGAGCTGCCGGCGCCTGAGTTCATCAAGCTGGTAAAAGAGAAGCTTGGCTTGATGAAGATGGACGCCAGCTTTCTTCAGCGTGCAGTTAACGAAGGCTTTTCTGGCGGTGAGAAAAAGCGTAATGAAATTCTGCAAATGCTGGTGCTTCAACCCAAGCTCGCCATGCTCGATGAAATTGACTCAGGTCTCGATATCGACGCCATGAAAGTTGTTGCCGACGGGGTCAACAGCCTGCGCGCCCAAGATCGCGCGATTCTGCTAGTTACCCACTATCAGCGCCTGCTGGATTACATCGTACCGGATAAAGTGCATGTACTGGTCGATGGCCGCATTGTTAAATCCGGTGATGCGGAACTTGCCAAAGAACTGGAAGCCAATGGCTACGAAGGCATTGAGGAGTCTGCGGCATGAGCGATACGCAAACGTTCTTGGACACGCTAAAAGCGCGTAGCCAACAGCGCGAAGCAGAGCCAACCTGGATTGCCGCCCGCCGTCAAGCAGGCGCGGCTCGCTTCGAGGCCATTGGCTTTCCTACGCGCCGCGATGAAGAGTGGAAATATACCGATGTGCGCGCCATTGCTCAGGGTAACTTTGCTTTGGCGGAAAGCGCTGAGTTTTCCCAGGCCCAGGCAGCCGCGCTGACGCTGCCCCTGGATGCCTATCGCCTAACCTTTGTCGACGGCGTGTTTTCTGCCGCGCTTTCCGATCTGGAAGCCCTGCCCGATAGCGTGCAGGTTGTGCCGCTCTCTAAAGCGCTTAATGACAACCATGAAGCTGTTGGTGGTCCGCTTGGCCGCCTAACCAGCGTTGATTTTTCCGCCTTCGCGGCGCTCAATACGGCGTTTATGGAAGAAGGTGCCGTGGTGCGTATTGCACCGGGCACGGTGGTTGAAAAGCCCATCTTGCTGCAGTTTCTTTCCCGTGCGGGTTCGCCGGTCATGAGCCACCCACGCATCCTGGTGGAAGCGGGCGGTCGCAGCGAAGCAACGCTGATTGAGCATTACGCGGGTGAAGCCGATGCGGCTAATTTCACCAATGTGGTGGCTGAATTGATGCTGGATCGTGGGGCTATTTTAAACCACTACAAGCTTCAGGAAGCGCCGCTGGGCGATATGCACGTGGCCAGCATTCACGTGGAGCAAAACCGCGACACTCGTTATAGCTCCTACAACCTGAACCTGGGTGGGGCGCTGGTGCGCAACGACCTGATCAGTGATTTAAATGGCCAGGGTGCAGAAACCAACTTCCTGGGTCTTTTCTTTGGTCAGGGCCGTCAGCACGTGGATAACCACACCAAGGTTAACCATAATGCGCCGCTGACGTTCTCCAACGAGAACTACAAGGGCATTCTGGATGACCGTGCCCATGGCGTGTTTAACGGCAAGGTGTATGTGAAGCGCGACAGCCAGAAGATAGAAGGCTTCCAAAGCAACCAAAACCTGCTGCTTTCCGACCGCGCTCACATCGATGCCAAGCCCGAGCTTGAGATCTATGCAGACGACGTCAAATGTTCGCATGGCACGACCACCGGCCAGCTCGATGAAGAAGCGATTTATGCGCTACGTACCCGTGGCATCGACGAGGCCACGGCCCGCGGTTTGTTGACGCTGGCGTTTGCCGGTGAAGTGCTGGATCAGGTAGCGCTGGATGCCGTGGCCGAGCGCGTAGAGCTTGCCGTCGCCGGTAAATTGCCAGAGCGCTTTAACCTTGCCGGGTTGGTAGAAGCAGCGGTTGCGCTCAACGACTAATCAAGGAGCTATCGATGCCCCATACCGTGATTGAGACGCCCTTGGAGCAGGTTAGCGCACGCTATGACGTGGCCGCCCTGCGCCGGGAATTCCCGGTGCTTGGCCGGGAAGTTAACGGCAAGCCGCTGATCTACCTGGATAACGCGGCGACCAGCCAGACGCCACAGTCCGTAATTGAGGTGTTCAGCGATTATTATTCGCGCTACAACGCCAATATTCACCGTGGCTTGCACACCCTGGCAGATGAAGCCACCGCTGCGTTTGAGGGGACGCGTCAGCGAGTTAAAGGGTTTCTCAACGCGGAAGACGCACGCCAGATTATCTTTACGCGCGGGACTACCGAAGCGATTAATCTGGTAGCGCAAAGCTGGGGGCGTACCCAGTTGCATCCAGGGGATGAGGTGTTGATTTCGATGTTAGAGCATCACTCCAACATCGTCCCCTGGCAACTGTTGGCGGCCGAGCGTGGATTTACCATCAAGGTTATCCCTGTGGACGAGCGCGGTGCGCTGGACATGGGCGCCTACCAAGAGCTATTAAGTGAGCGCACCAAGCTGGTTGCCGTCAACCACGTGTCCAATGCTTTGGGCACGATCAATCCCGTTAAAGAGATGGCATCGCTGGCCCATCAGGCTGGCGCATTGATCCTCATCGATGGTGCTCAGGCCGCGCCGCATCAACCAGTGGATGTACAGGACATCGATGCTGATTTCTATGCCTTCTCGGGGCATAAGGTCTACGGGCCTACCGGCGTTGGTGTTCTGTATGGAAAAAAAGCCCTGCTGGAGGCGATGCCACCTTGGCAAGGCGGCGGTGAGATGATCGATACCGTCTCCTTTGACGTTGGCACTACCTTTGCTGCTATTCCACACAAATTCGAGGCAGGTACACCAGCGATTGCCGAAGTGATCGCTTTAGGCCGCGCCCTTGAGTGGATGGAAAGAGTCGGTGTTGAGGCCATAAGTGCCTGGGAAAGCGTATTGCTTAATCACGCCACCCAGGCAGTCAGCCAAGTCGAAGGGCTGCGTATCCTGGGCACTGCGCCAAACAAAGCGGGAGTGCTGTCTTTCGTGGTAGACGGGGTCCATGCTCAGGATATTGGACTGTTGATCGACCAGTTGGGCGTGGCGATCCGTACGGGGCATCACTGTGCTCAGCCGCTCCTGCATCATTTTGGGGTAGAGGCAACGTGCCGGGCGTCGTTTGCCGCGTATAATACTCTGGAAGAGGTAGATACGTTTGTGGCGGCGCTAAATCGCGTCATCGGTATGGTGCGCTAAGGGAGCTTATGGATATCGAGCAAGTAGCCAGTCTGCAGCGTGGGCAAAGCTTACCGCTTCAACGCGATGTGGAGGCGATCGCAATTCCGTTTGGCAGCACTGAACAGCTTGCGGAAGACAGCGTTGTCAGCGTCATGCAAGCGAAGGGCAGTACGGTCAGTGTTGGCTTTGAAGGGCGGTTGTTTTTAATTGAGGGCAGTAACCTTGATGCGTTAGGGCTCCCGCCGCTGCCTCGGCCGACGCTGCACGAGAACGCTACGGAAGACGAAATCGAACAGTTCGTCTGGGATCAGCTGCGGACGTGCTTCGACCCGGAAATACCGGTCAATATTGTCGATCTGGGGCTGGTTTACGGCTGCCGAATTGAGCGGCTGATCAGCGGAGAGCGTATGGTGACCATTCGCATGACGCTCACCGCCCCCGGCTGCGGCATGGGCGATGTTATCGCCGCCGATGCGCGTAATAAGATTCTAGGCGCGCCGCAAATCAGCAAGGTGCATACCGAGATTGTCTTCAGCCCGCCCTGGAGCCGTGACATGATGAGCGAAGAGGCGAAGCTTGAGCTGGGTATGTTTTAACCGCGGGACGGTACGCTAGATGCGTACACCGCTGATCAAATGGGTGTCGCGCATGTTAATGTCGCTAGGAGCGTTACTGCTGCTGGCGACTTTGCTATTTGTGGGTGGCAATCTGTGGGTGTTGGGACGAACGGCCCCTTACATCCATGAGCAGCTTTCCCAGTGTGTACCCGCCGAGGTGGGGGTGGTGTTTGGTACATCGCACTGGACGCGCAGCGGCATGCGAAATCCTCACTTCCATGCAAGAATGCGCACCGCCGCTCGCTTGGTTGACCAGCAAAAAGTACAACACCTGCTGCTTTCTGGCGACAACCGCACTCAGGCCTACAATGAACCGCGCGCCATGTGGCGTGACTTATCCCGCCGCGGCGTTGCCCCCGAGCAGTTGACCATGGATTTTGCGGGTTTCAGCACCTACGACACCCTGTCGAGAGCGCGCGATGTTTTTCAGTTAGACAAAGCGGTATTGATTACGCAGGACTGGCATTTGCCCAGAGCGATATATATCGCCCAGGCTTTGGGCATGCAAGTCACTGGCTGCGTCGCGGCAGAGCACGACGGAGCGGGTGGCTGGCACGTGCTAATGCGTGAGTGGGCAGCTAGGGTGGCAACGCTCGGTGATTTATATATCTGGGATCGTGAGCCTTACTTTTTAGGCCCACCTGAACCTATTCAAAGCTTGCCCGCCCGCACTGATTAGCTGCGAGTCTTGCGCTTTTGTAGCTCGTATAGCTCGCGGATAAGCTTACGACAGCCTTTCATGCACTCTTCTACAACTGGTTCAATGGGGGCCGGTAATGGATGGGTAAAGAGCGTTGATAGAGCCTGCATTAAGACACGTTCCTGCTCTAATAACTCATTGATCAGCACCTGGCTGTCGTTACCGACAAAGCTTTTTAAGCGACTCCACAGCCATAAAAAATCATCCCGCTCGACGTCGGCGTCGCGGGGCAGCATCTTTAGATGTGTCCGTGCCAGCTCTTGTAGCTGATGCATGGTTTCCAAGCGTGCGGTGTAATGCGGCTTCAATGCCTCGCGCAGGGAAGGGCGCAGGCGTTCGATATTGTCCTGAAAATAATCAATACTGTCGGCGAGCGCTTCCAGTGCGCTGTCCATCGCCACTTGGCGATTGTCGAGAAACATGAGCGTCTACCTCCTTCGGTGACGCAGATTGTGGCGGGGGCGCGTTGGATTTGCCACCCCCCTGGCGAATTATTTTTACGATGACCGATTAACCTTTAGGCTTAGGCGGTGCCTTGCGCGCCGGCATGGCATTTTTTTCAATATGCTCAATAATCATGCTGGCAATGTCTTTGCCTGTAGCGCGCTCTATGCCCTGCAAGCCGGGTGAGGAATTAACCTCCATGATCACTGGGCCATGGTTAGAGCGCAGCAAATCAACACCGGCAACCCGCAACCCCATGGCCTTAGCCGCACGGATGGCCGTCGAGCGTTCTTCCGGTGTGATCCGAATCAAGCTGGCTGTTCCCCCGCGATGTAGGTTCGAGCGAAACTCGCCATCGGCCGCCTGACGCTTCATGGAGGCGACCACTTTATCGCCGATCACGAAACAACGAATATCGGCGCCGCGTGCTTCTTTAATGTATTCCTGAACCATGATGTTGGCCTTCATGCCCATAAAAGCCTGAATGACCGATTCAGCCGCTTGGTTGGTTTCGGCTAATACCACGCCAATCCCTTGGGTGCCTTCCAGCAGCTTGATAACCAGCGGTGCACCTTTCACCATGGTGATGAGATCGGGAATATCGTCGGGGGAGTGAGCAAAGCCGGTAATCGGTAGGCCCAGCCCTTTACGCGACAGCAGTTGCAGGGAGCGCAGTTTATCCCGCGAACGCGTAATCGAGACGTTATCATTAATAACGTAGGTGCCCATCATTTCAAATTGGCGAAGTACCGCACAGCCATAAAAGGTGACGGATGAGCCAATACGCGGAATAACCGCGTCGAAAGGCTCGATCTCTTCGCCCTTATAGTGAATCGACGGGTGGTGGGAGGCAATGCTCATATAGCAGCGCAGCGTGTCGACTACCCGCGCGGTGTGTCCACGACCTTCAGCCGCTTCCACTAGGCGGCGAGTAGAGTAGAGATTGCGATTACGAGAAAGCAAAGCGATGTGCATGCGAAACTCCAGGCCTAGTCGAAGGGGTTAGTGGAAACATTGGTGAAAAAACAGCGTGGTACCTTAGGGTTCGCCGTGTAAAAACGCAGCGCCCGGCGCCACCAGTAAACGCCGCATCGCGCGGCGTCCTAGCAGCATGGGGTGGCGCATATTACTGCGGTCGGTCAGGCTTAACTCAACCGGAAAATTAAGCTCGCCCATGCGCATGGGGGTACGGATAATATAACGCCACTCAGCGTGCCCGTTCGAGCTGGTCACCCGGCGACGATCATGTAAATGCACCTTCAATCGGTGAGCGGGGGTGTCAGGCCCGCCACTATGGGTGGTAAAACTGACCCATAGCTGCCCATGCTCATCTTCATGCGCCTCAATCTCCTCAGCATGAAGTGCTGAGGTACGCGCACCGGTGTCTGCTTTGCAGCATAGATGAAGCGCCAAGTCAGGCAAATAAACCATTTCACGGCGGCCAATTACCGCTTTGGCCAGGTATGGGAGTTCTTTCAAAACCACTCCTTAGGAAGCCGATAATTAACGATCGTGCCCTTCACGTTAATCGGACGTTCCATTGCATCATCAATAATCAACCCAAGGGTTGGCCGCTTCGAGCCGAAAGGTCGGCCACGCGGGCGTGGATCGTTGAGCCGTCGGGCGCGTCACGCAGGGCCATCAGTATTGGTAAGCGTAGCCGGGGAATTAGCGCCAAGTCTCTCACCACGGCAATAAAATCGGTACGCTCGTCATCCGCCAGACGCGACAGAAAAAGCGGCAACCGTTCGCCGTCTTCCAGATGTGGCCAGCCTCGCCCTGCCATCGCGGCCAGCACGTCGGGACCACTGGTCGTCTCATCGCGAAGTAACTGGGTATACCAATTACCTGCCTCGTGAGTGACGGTAGCACCTACTGCGCGCACGCAGGCGCATAGCATTTCAAGGTCACCTGCGATGATGGCCTGTTCGCCCCTTCGACGCAATGCGGCGACCAAACCGCTGGTGAGTGCCTGATGCTCCAGACAGAGACAAAATGCCTGAGCAACCTCTGTGGGTAAATAAGCCAATTGGGTGGCCAGCCGTTCAGCAATGTCGTTATCCATACGGATAACCACGTCGGCGATGCCCTGTAACCCCAACTGCTGCCAGTCTAGCGTCTCTGGGTCGCGTAGGTAGGCGACGACGGGTTCAAAATGTTGGCTCGCAGGCAGCTTAAGGTCATAGGTTGCACGGGCATTGAGCATCGCCTGAAAATGAGCGCTCGGCGTAAAAGCGAGCGGGTTGTCCTTCATCAGGTTATCAACCTCAGGGGCTCGTTCTTGGCCTAGCTGCGAGACATTGCGGCCAAGGGTTTCGATCAACCGGTTTAAAAACGCATCGCGCTGGGCGGGCACCAGATGGCCTTCCTCGTCCAGCGGCAGGGCCAGGAACCAGATCGCCGGCTCCGGCATATCCCCAAGCCGAAACACAATGGCCACGCGCGCTTGGCTTTGCCAAGGGGCGGGCCAAGGGCTCTGCGCGTTTTCTAACTGGCGCAGCGCGTTATCTGAGCACGCCGTTACACGGCGACCCATATGATAAAACGACACGCTGGCCCCGCTGCGCTGAAAGAACTCGTCTAGGGTGCGAATTGGTTGCATAACGTCCTTTCCTGTTGCAAGCCTGCACTCTACCTTGCGGATAGCAGCCTGTCAGCCGTAGGCATTGATAATATCACGCCTTTTTTACTATCTGGTTAAAAATTAGACAGTCACCCGTAACCCGCATGAGAACCGCGGATGCGACACATTTCCATAGCTTATCCACAGTCTCTTGCAAGTTTTCTGTGAGTCTGTGAATAACGGGGGCCGTCGGTGGGTGAGTGGCAACTCGGGGACAGAGTTGGGATAATATATTTAACCCATACGACAGATTTAACTTAGGTGGTTTATGAGCGTCCATCAACAGCTTCACACTGCGCTTCTTGAGCTTGAAGCTACCTTAAAAGCCGCCAATCTATGGCGCATGCCGGCACCAGAGGCTGCGGCCTTTTCCAGCCAGCAGCCGTTCTGTATCGATACGATGTCGCTGCTCCAATGGCTGCGTTTTGTGTTTATTGCTCGGTTAAACACGTTAGCTGAAGCAGGTGGGCCAATGCCGGCCAAATGTGATGTGGCGCCGGCTATAGCGGCGCATCTTAAGCAGGAGAACGTACGAGCCAGCGATTATTTGTTGGTGGTTAGGGCCGTTGAGCGCATTGATCAGCTGGTTACCGATAACTAATGAAATCGCCCCTGACCACTTATCAGAGGGCGATGGCCGTTAGATGTACTGTCTGTCTGCCTATTTAAAAACGATAGCTGATGCCTCCCATTACCACCACGGGATCAATGTCTACGCTACCGGCTGACTCTCCGTTGATGGTGGCATCGCTGTCGATATCGATGTACCAGGCGGCTGCGTTCAACGCCCAGTGATCATCAATCAGCAAGTCAACGCCCACTTGGCCTGCAACTCCCCATGAATCCTCCAAGGACAGCGAAGCTCCGATATCGGTCTTTTCGTCAGAGAAATGTGTGTAATTGACGCCAACTCCCAGGTAGGGCTGAACGCGGGCATTGCTGCCGCCTAATGGGTAATATTGGAAGGTCAGCGTAGGCGGAAGGTGCTTGGTCGACCCGTCTGTAACGCCATCGACCTGTAAGTCGTGCTTAAAGGGCAGGGCAGCTAGCAGCTCGACACCTAAGGTGTCGTGAAAGCGGTAGCCCAGCGTAAAGGCGGGCCCGCTTTCCGAGTCTACGTGTACATCAGCGCCGCCTAGCAGCTCGCCATTATCGCTGGTGGGGGCAACCTTGGCGATGCCAAGGCGGGTGAAAAAATCGCCTTCCCCATAAGCAAAGCTGGCGCCGCTGAAGGTAAGTGTGGCGGTCGATAGGCTGATTGCGACAATGTGACGAGGTTTGATGTTGCGCATGGAGTCACTCCTGATTGCAAGGCGGGCGGCCATTCATTGGCTGCTTAACGGTGCAAACAGTTTATCGAGACGCTGCGAGTGGATTATTGATCTATGGCAAGAGTTATTAGACAACTGTGCTTAGAGTGATTCGGTATCGCTCATGGGTAGACTTTTAAGCAGTTATTGAGGCAGACCAGAGTCGCGCTGAAGGGCTTTAGATATCACCAAGAGTTTTACCGTGTGATGTAAGCTAATGGCGTCACTGAAGTGAATGAGGCCTTCCCGTGACGGTGTACCTGACACGGGAAGGCCTCATGATCAACCTATTGGCTAGGTTGAGTGCGCGGTTCGCACTCGTCTAGCGATCGATATGCTGATATTCACCGGCATCGGCAGTAGCGCTGCTTACTGCCAAAATGGCGATAAACGAAGCGATGAAGCCAGGAATGATCTCGTACACGCCAGGGCCACCCATGAATTCAGCGTTCCAGCCCAATGCAATCCAGATCATAACGGTGGCGGCACCCACCACCATGCCTGCGATGGCACCGGCGCCGTTCGTGCGCGACCACATCAGCGACAGGATAATCAGCGGCCCGAATGCTGCACCGAAGCCTGCCCAGGCGTTGCTAACTAGACCCAGAACCTGAGAGTCTTCATCAGATGCAATGAAAGCGGCAACAATGCCGACTAGTACCACGCAGACACGGCCTACGGCGACACTTTGTTGCTCAGATGCCTTCTTATTCAGGAACAGACGATAGAAGTCTTCAGTCAACGATGAAGATGCCACTAGAAGCTGGCTGGAAACGGTGCTCATGATCGCAGCAAGCAGCGCTGCATAGAGGAAACCGGTGATCAGCGGATGGAACAGTAGATCTGCCAGGACAATAAAGATGGTTTCCGGATCCTCGACATCCATGCCGTTACGGAGCGCATAGGCCCGACCGAAAATGCCCAAAGAAACAGCGCCAATCAGCGAGATAAGCATCCAGCCCATGCCAATGTTACGGGCAATCGGTACATCCTTGAGTGTCCGGATGGCCATGAAGCGCACAATGATGTGCGGCTGGCCGAAATAGCCAAGCCCCCAGGTCACCGCCGACAGCCACCCGATAAAGGTCAATCCGGACGTCCAGGACAGTAGCGTGGGGTCGGCTTCATTTAAGGTTTGTGTTGCCTGGCCGAAACCGCCCCCACCTTCGCCGAATAGCACCACCGCAGGCATGATGATCAGCGCCAGCATCATGATGCAGCCTTGCACGAAGTCGGTCATGCTCACCGCAAGGAAGCCGCCAACCACGGTATAAATAAGCACCACGCCCAGTGTAATAATGACCCCCATGGCATAGTTGCTCATATCACCGACGTTGAAAACGCCAGAGAACGCGCTTTCAAACAGCTTGCCGCCAGCCACCAGTCCCGATGCGGTATAGACCGCAAAGAAGACGACGATCACGATGGCAGACACTGTGCGCAGGGAAAGCGCCCGTGTCGGGAACCGGTTTGCCAGGAACGCCGGAATGGTAATCGCGTTGCCATAGTGAACGGTTTGTTCACGTAGGCGCGGAGCGACCAGAATCCAGTTGAATAACGCCCCCACAAGCAAACCAATCCCGATCCAGGCCGAGCCCAAACCTGAAGCGAACAACGCCCCAGGCAAACCCAGCAGCAACCAGCCACTCATGTCCGATGCGCCGGCCGATAGAGCCGCCACTTTTGGGCTGAGGGTTCGGCCCCCGAGCATATAATCTTCAGATGAAGAAGTGGCTTTGCGCATCGCGTAAATACCGATGGCGATCATTAGCGCAAAGTACGCAATGAGACTTATCCAAACACCGATGGCCATAAAAACGTCTCCTGTTTCTTAGTTATTAAGTCGGGCGTAGTGCCGACAGGTTGGTGCGCTTGCCAACAAGGCGTTGGCAGCGGTGCAGTTTTGTTTTTTTAAACCCCATTCGTATTCACGTGAGGGGCCCCTAGGTCGTCTGGCCGCGATGTCCTCAGTGAGGTTGTTGGAACGGTTGTACGTAGCTTCTCTATATCGAGAACATAACCGGCGATCCCTTTGTTATTTTTCCCCATGAGACGCTTCCTTTTAAGACGTTCAGTTTATTAGTGTGACGAGCGGCTTACTCATCGCCCAGTGCCAATAGCGACGCATTGCCCCCTAGGGCAGCGGTGTTATTGGTAATGGTTTTTTCGGTAACAAAACGCTGTAGGTAATTCGGCCCACCGGCTTTCGGGCCCGTGCCTGACAGCCCTTGGCCACCAAAGGGTTGTACACCCACCACAGCACCGATGATATTGCGGTTGATGTAAACGTTGCCGACTCGCATTTTCTGAGCTATTTCAGCGGCAAAGGATTCATTGCGGCTATGTACCCCAAACGTCAGGCCATATCCCCGTCCGTTGATGTGGTTAATGACTTGGTCGAGTTCACTGGCCTTGTAACGCACGATGTGTAGGATTGGGCCAAACTGTTCGCGGGTGAGTGAGTCGATGCTGTCGATGACGAAGGCAGCGGGGGCCACAAAGGTGCCATTGCGGGTATGCTCAGACGCCATCGGCGTTTCCGCCACAAGGCGGTTCTCAGCCTTGAGTTTTTCGATGTGCTCAAGCAAACCTTTGCGGGCGTCTTCGTCGATGACCGGCCCGACATCGGTACCAAGGTCTCGAGGGTCGCCAATATGCAGTTCGCTCATTGCCCCTTTAAGAATCTCGATAACTCGATCGGCCACATCGTCCTGCAAATATAAAACGCGTAGCGCCGAGCAACGCTGCCCCGCACTCTGGAATGCCGACTGAATCACGTCTACCACGACTTGCTCGGGCAGGGCGGTCGAGTCGACGATCATGGCATTCATTCCGCCGGTTTCAGCGATCAAGGTCGGCAGTGGTGCGTTCTCCCGCGCTGCCAGGGCACGGTTGATGATCTGTGCAGTATCCGTCCCGCCGGTGAATACCACGCCGGTAATCCGTGGGTCAGACGTCAGCACGCTGCCTACTGTTGGGCCATCACCTGGTAGTAGCTGCACCACGTCGCGGGGCATGCCGGCTTCATGCAGTAACTCGATGACACGGTGGGCCACAATGGAGGTTTGTTCGGCGGGCTTGGCCAGTACGGTGTTGCCCGCTACCGCGGCGGCCACAACCTGACCGCAGAAAATAGCCACCGGGAAGTTCCAGGGGCTAATCGCCGCAAACACACCCTTGCCCCCCATCAATAACTGATTAGATTCTCCCGTCGGGCCGGGTAATTCGATTGGCTCGCCAAACGATTCTTCTGCACGCATGGCGTAGTAGCGGCAAAAGTCCACGGCTTCCTTGATTTCATCAACACCGTCGGTCAGCAGTTTGCCGCCTTCCCGGGAACACAGCGTCATAAGTTCCGGCATGTGTTCTTCCATCAAGTCGCCCAGCCGCCGGATAATGGCGGCGCGTTCGACAACCGGTGTGGCGTCCCAACGGGGAAAGGCATTCCAGGCGGCGTCCACTGCCTTGGCGGCTTGCTCTTTACTGGTCCATTGCACGCTGCCTACGGTTTGGCGGCGATCATAGGGCGATGTGACCTTATGCGTGTTGGCGGCGTCATCGCCGACGTCAAACGCCAGCAGCGGTTTGGTCGGGTACTGTTTGTCCATGAAGGTAGCCATTTCCTCCATGAGCGGATAATAGTGACTGCGAATATTCAAATTAACGCCACGAGAGTTAAGCCGTTTTGGGCCGTAGATATCTTTAGGCAGGGGGATAAGCGGGTTGACTAACGACGGTTGCTGGCGAAGCGTATCTACCGGATGTTGGCAGAGGGATTCAACCGGCACGTCGGGGTCGACCAGTTGGTGTACGAACGAGGAGTTAGCGCCATTCTCAAGCAAGCGACGTACTAGATAAGGTAACAAGTCTTTATGGGCCCCCACCGGTGCATAAATGCGGCAGTAGGTCCCTTTGGGAGCGCGCTCAAGAGCAGCCTCGTAAAGCGCTTCACCCATGCCATGTAGGCGCTGGAATTCAAATGGGCGACTGGTGCGATGCGCCAACTCCAAGATGGTGGTGATGGTATGCGCATTGTGAGTGGCAAACTGTGGGAAAATACGCCCTGCGGTGTCATTGGATAGCAAGAACTGGGCGCAGGCCAGGTAAGCCACATCGGTGGCCGCCTTGCGGGTAAAAACCGGGTAGCCTTCCACACCCAACTGCTGGGATTCTTTGATTTCTGTATCCCAGTAGGCGCCTTTCACCAAACGCAACGGAATTTCGTCCCCTTGCTGCTCAGCAAGTCGGTTAATGTAATGCAGCACCGGTAGCGCGCGCTTGGAGTATGCCTGAACCACTAGACCAAAGTGGCCCCAGCCTTTGACGGCGTCGCTTTCATATACCGCGCGAAATACTTCAAGTGACAGTTCTAGACGGTCGATCTCTTCGGCGTCGATGGTAACAGCCACGTTTAGCTCGCGAGCTTTAGAGACCAGCTTTATTACGCTATCGACAAGCTCGACTAAAATCTGCTCACGGCGGCCGAATTCATAGCGAGGGTGAAGCGCTGAAAGCTTAATCGAGACCGATGGGGCCGGGGTTTTGTCGCCTAGGCTTTTACATGTTTTGCCCACTTGCGCAATCGCGCGGGCGTAATCGTCAAAGTAGCGCTGGGCATCATCCCGTGTGCGGGCAGCTTCGCCCAGCATATCGTAGGAATACGTATAGCCTTTATTAAACAATGGTTTCGAACGTTTTAGGGCTTCGTCAATGTCGCGCCCCAGGACAAACTGCTTGCCCATGATCTTCATGGCTTCGTACATCGCACGGCGAATAACGGGTTCGCCCATACGATTAACCATGCGGTTGATGAAGTTGGCTGGCTGTCCTTCCCGAGGATGATCCATATTGAGGACACGGCCGGTCATTAATAAGCCCCAGGTGGAGGCATTGACCATCCAGGATTCGCTTTTACCAATATGCGACTGCCAGTCGGCAGGGCCAAGCTTGTCCTCAATCAGCGCATCAGCGGTGGCTTTATCGGGAATACGCAGCATGGCTTCCGCCAGGCACATGAGCATCAGGCCTTCATGGGTATCCAAACTGTATTGCTGCAGTAACTCATCAATCGTATCAACCGCCGTATCCATTTTACGTACGTCGCGGACGAGCGCAGCAGTGTTGGCTTCGATTCGGGTAAAGTCGTCGCGGTCAACGTCGAGCAGAGTCATCAATTCGCCAACAAAGCTTTCTTCATCCACCACGTAATGGTCGCTGATACGATCCATTAAGGTAGCGAGGTCGGTTTGCCAGATGGCCGGGTCACGCAGTGTCTTGGCGTTGAGCATCGAAGCCCCCAAAGTCGGAACAGATGGGTAACAGGACGTAAAGCCTGAGATAACGCTCGAATGTAGAGCGCACTAGCCGTCGGTGTATGCCGTTTTCGCGGGAAAACGTGTCAAATTCGTGGCAAGTTCACTGTTTTTACGACTTTAGTTGAGTTTGGCAGGCTCTGCCAGCGTCCCAGAGGCGCGTCCTTTTAACGAGCCGAAGGACGAATGGGTTTGGCGAAGCTGGCGGGGAGAGAGACCATAGCCACGGCGAAACGCATGTGACAACGCACTTTGGTTGGCAAAGCCGGTTTGCAGCGCTATGTCGGTCAGCGATAAATGGCTTTGCACCACAAGCTGGTGGGCAGCATGCAACCGTTGGCGCTTGACGTATTGCCAGGGCGAGAGGCCTGTCTGTTGACGAAACCGTTCCGAAAAATGCGCTTCGCTTAAGCACACCAGTTTGGCAAGATCGGCGACGCGCAGGTCATCGGCCATATGTTGCTGAATGAAGCGGTCAAGGTGTCGCATGTTAAGGCGGCGCGAGGGGGGGCTGGGATCATTACCTAAACGCGCCTTAAGCGCGCCTAAAAACGTGGCCGCCAGACGGTCGTGTTGGAAAGGTGTAATAGTGGGAGAGGCGGTTTGGCCCAGTTCACTTTCCATGAACGCAAGGTAATGGCGTAGCGAGTCATCCAGGGCAAAAAAGCGAGGTGCATCGAACAGTGCCACCAGCTCGCGCTGCTCACCGGTTAGCGCGGGGGCATCTTCGGGTAAATCCAAAATCAGCTGTCGGTTATAGCCGCTGCCTGAATAGTAGTGCTCATGATTGGCGGGCACAATACAGCCCGAAAATGCGTTGACCCGGCCGCCTAATCCCTCGATCTCAAACTCCGAGGCACCACACAGGGTAATAACGATCTGATGAAAATCATGGGAATGGTGGCGCGTAGCGCTTTCCAAAGGAATTCGACGAATTGTACTGGGCATAGGAACCTCCGTCGCCACCTGCGTTAATGTGCATGGAGTGCGGTATGGGCGGCTAAGTGATCGCGTAAGGCTTGTAGCTCTGCTTGCCCCTCGTCGTTGAGCAAGGGTTTGCCTTGAGCCAGCTGCCAACGTCTGCCATGTTCTTCCATTAAATGGGATGCCCGTCGCCGCACCCCTTCTAAATAGTCGCTATGTCGGATTGGGTAACCGATTAGTGCGTTCCATTCCGTTTCGCTAACCTGGCTGGCCAGCGCTTTGTCAAACAGCGCTAGCAGATCTTTCGGTTCAGTGCGGTATCTGGGCGTGCGCGAGGTCATCAATACAGCGACGACACTGCCAATCACCACGAAACACACCCCAAAGACCAAAAGATAAAGTGCCATGCAGAGCTCCCTTGGGGTTGAGCGACAAATCACCGGGCGTTAAGTATACCGTTCAGACCTTTCTAAACGAAAATTTTACTTATTTTCGAACTTTTCCAGCACAGCGTGTCATAGAGTGTACAAGCAATGCAGCGATAGCAGTCGTTAATGGTGTTGCTTAGCTTATTGTTTTGATCCCTTGCTTCCGCTGCTCCATGAGTAGCGGTTTTTTTTGCCTCGATTTTATGACGTGACGACGTTGAACCGCCTAGCACATCGCCACGATAGTTGGTTTAGTGGCGGCGAATGGTCAGTAGCGCGACAAGGATATCTCGTCGTGTGACAATTCCCACTAGGCGTCGTTGTTCGACCACTGGGTAGATTTTGGGTTTCGCCCCAAGCATCTCTTGGGCTAAATCGGTAATACTTTTTGCCGGGGTAACGCTGAGCACTTCATTGCGCATCATCTCTCTGACCAAGGGCGCCTCATCGTCATGATAAATGCTGTCGAGAACCCGGCCCAATACATCCTGCTCTGAGATAAATCCGATTAAATTGTCGTGACGATCGACTACTGGCGCACCCGGCAAACGGTGCAACGCAAGCCCCTGGGCCAACGTGGTAATCGACATCTCGGGTGAGACACGGTAGCAATCGCGGGACATGATATCGCGCACGGTGTGAGGCGTAGGTTTTGGCATAGTGACTCTCCTTAAGCGTGAGCGTGACGATTGTTTAACTAGCCGTCGCACTATTTACTCTAGGTGATTCACGTGCAGATGCGATGATCATCCAACTGTATAATTCAACGCTATAAAAGCGCTTGTTAAAGAACAGCGGACGCCGCAATTGTCATATTGAATAGGTCGAATGACCGGGTGGCGTAGCGTAAGGAGGAGAGAATATGGACGCACGTGAATATTTGAACCGCAAAGGCGTACCGTTAGATCGAGATGCCGACCGTCCCAACACGCTGGAAGAAAAAGCCTGGGAGCGCGCGCGCGGGGCTGGGCAAAAACGGCCTAAGTCGGGTACGCCCCATGACTGGGAAGAATGGGAGCGCTATCACGATGATTTGGCACACGATGCTGATACCTTGGCGCAAAAAATCGACAAGGACGCCCATCGCAAAGCGACAGCGAACGATCAGGTCAAAGCAGAAACAGTGCCGTCTGGCGATAACAGCGTTGAATTTTTTACCCCTGAAAACACCGGTGGCAACGAACCCAGCATTCAGCCTCCCCCGGCCAAGGCGCTGCCTGGATCGGTTAAAGCCGCTTATTTTGCGCTGGCCGTGCTATTACCACCGTTAGCAGTGGCCTTGACGGAAGGGGGAGGGCGGCGCGTGTCCATCGCAACGTTACTGACACTGTGTGTATGGGTGCCGGGGGTTGTGTACGCGCTGGCCTGGTTGCGTCGAGAGATTTAAGACCAGCTTTTAAACGTTGCCCCTCTGGCGATCCCACAGTTTTTTGCTTAAAGGTCATTGGCAACGGCGATACGGTACGTATAATTCGCGTCAACTTTTATAAAAGCTGGGGTTTACCATGGCGTATCTCGTCGGTGTCACCGTACTGTGGGCGTTTTCTTTTTCACTGATAGGCGTTTACTTGGCGGGGCAGGTCGACAGCTATTTTGCAGTACTACTCCGGGTAGGGCTTGCCGCCTTGGTTTTTTTACCGTTCTTACGGCCGCGTCTTTTGAAGGGTAAGCAACGTTTGGCGCTTATGGCGTTGGGCGCCATTCAGCTGGGCATTATGTACACGTTCTTTTATCAGTCGTTCCTATTGTTGTCGGTGCCTGAAGTTCTGCTGTTTACCATTTTTACGCCTATCTATATCGCACTGCTTGACGACCTGATGTTTGGTCGTTTCACGCCGATCTATCTGTTAAGCGCTATCCTGGCGGTGATTGGCGCCGCGGTTATTCGCTACGACGGGGTTGATGGTGGTTTTTGGATGGGGTTTTTGGTCGTTCAAGGAGCTAATCTGTGCTTTGCTATTGGCCAGGTTGGTTACCGGCGCCTGGCCGCTGACTTACCCGCCGATTTACCCTGGCATAATGTGTTTGGCTGGTTTTTTATCGGTGCCATGGTGATTGCGCTGCCGGCCTTTTTACTGTTTGGCGATGGCGCTGCTTTACCCACCACTGGCGTACAGTGGGGTGTATTGGCCTGGCTAGGCCTGGTGGCGTCAGGCGTGGGTTACTTTGCCTGGAATCAAGGGGCCACCCGGGTGGACGCGGGTAGCTTGGCGGTTATGAATAACGCGTTGATTCCCGCAGGGCTAGCCGTCAATCTATTGATCTGGAACCGCGAGGCTGATATGTCTCGGTTACTACTCGGGGCGGGTATTTTGGCCGCTTCTTTATGGCTGAATCATTGGTGGCGGCAACGCCAGCGGGTGCACCCTGCCTAAGTCCATTTGCCCGAGCTACTTCCCCTCGCCATAATGGGGGCTGATCTTATCCGAGTCGGCCCATGACCCATCATGTTCAGGAAGCTGCTGTGCCATCGAATATACCAAAGGAGTCGGGTCGGCCATTTAATACCATCGGGTTAATTGGCCGACTGGGCAGCGATAAAGTCATCGACTCGCTGCAGCGCTTAGTCAATTACCTGGTTGAGCATCGCTACCGCGTACTGGTCGAGGATCGTACAGCAACGGTGATCCCGCACCATGGTCAGCCCGAGGCCAGTCGCCGTGCTCTGGGTGAGATGTGTGACCTGGTGATTGTGGTCGGCGGCGATGGCAGTCTGCTGGGCGCGGCCCGGACGCTTTGCCATAGCGGTACGCTGATTTTAGGCGTCAATCGAGGGCGGCTGGGCTTTTTAACTGACATCTCACCGGCCGAACTGGAAACCCGCGTTGGTGAAGTGCTGGCCGGTGAGTTCGAGTTGGAAGAGCGGTTCCTGCTAGACATGGCGCTTTACCGCAATGGCGTGATGGTGGGCTCTGGCGAGGCGCTCAATGAAGTTGTTGTTCACCCTGGCAAAGCGGTGCGTATGATTGAATTTGAGCTGTTCATCGACGGACAGTTCGTCTACAGCCAGCGTAGTGATGGTTTGATTATTGCTACCCCCACGGGCTCGACGGCCTACGCGTTATCCGGCGGCGGGCCAATCATGCATCCCAAGCTGGATGTGGTTACCTTGGTGCCGATGTTTCCCCACACCCTCTCAAGCCGGCCCATCGTGATTGATGCGGCTAGCGAAATTCGCCTGCACATCGGCGAGACCAATCAATCTTATCCTCATGTAAGCTGCGATGGGCAAACGCGGTCGGTCGCCAAGCCAGATGACGTAGTGGTGATTACCCGGAAGCCAGAACGAGTTCAGTTGGTGCATCCCATTGGGCACAATTTTTATGAGGTGCTGCGCAGTAAGCTTGGCTGGAGCAATCGGTTGGGAGACTGAGTATGGTCAACCAAATCGCCGCCAAGCCGGGGTTTGAAGGCTATGATCTGATTGGGGATGTGCATGGCTGCGGGGCAACGCTTGCGGCGCTGCTCGAAAAGCTTGGTTATCGCCAACGCAGCGGAGTATATCGCCACCCGCGTCGGCGGGTTATCTTCTTAGGGGACCTCATTGATCGTGGACCGCGTATCCGGTTAGCCGTGACTATCGCTCGACGTATGGTCGAGGCGGGCGAAGCCCAGATCGTCATGGGCAATCATGAATACAATGCGCTGGCGTATACCCACCCCGCGCCTCCAGGTAGCCATAAACGCTGGCTACGCGAGCATACGCCGCGCCACAACCGCATTATTCAAGACACGCTGGCGCAGTACCGCGACCACACCAACGAATGGGAAGATACGCTTGCGTGGTTCAAAACGATCCCGCTGTTCATTGAGCAGGATGGCATGCGGGTGGTGCACGCCTGCTGGGACAACGCATTGATCGCCAACTTTAAACGGGATCACCCGGACGGCTGCCTGGATGATGCCTTTCTTGTGGCATCTACCGATCCTTCGACCCAGGCGTTTCGCATTTTGGATCGCTTGACGCGGGGCAGCCATCTTCCGCTGCCAGACAACATCGCGATTCACTCGGGAGACGGATTTACGCGGCGTAGCTTCCGCACGCATTTTTGGGCGGCGTCGCCACAATGCTGGGGGGATGTCGCTTTCCAGCCCGATAACTTACCCGGTGATTTAGAGCAGCGACCGCTGAGTCAAGAAGAGCGCAGCACGCTGAGTTATTACGGCCCAGACGAGCCGCCATTATTCATTGGACACTATTGGTGTGAGGGCATCCCCGCGCTTCCTACTGCGAATATTGCCTGTTTAGATTACAGCGCCGTGAAGTATGGCCGATTGGTTGCCTATCGCTGGCAAGGCGAAGAAAAGTTAAATGCCGATCATTTCGTTTGGATTCAAGTGGATAGAGAAGAACAGAGCGTTTTAAATACGGTAGTGGATGACGATGATTAACTTGAATTATTATTTGATACATTACGTTACATAATTTTTGCAAAACATATGAACTAACCCTATCGCCGCCCGTCTGAATAGGTGTTCCCTTGAATGATCCCTTGCTATTTACCCGGCGGCCCCCTCCGCCGGTTTTTTTTGGTGGAAATGATAGCCACCGTATAGGCATGCTAAGACGTGCTCTATCAAGTTGGCCGCGAGGCCTACGCTATTATTACGAAGGAAGCCTATGCACCCAGTGATGCGTTTACCCCCCAACGCGGATACTCAGGCATTACGCAAAGCGCTTTGGCGTTATCGCATTGGGCACCGCATAACCGCTGAAGACAATGCCCAGGTGCTTTGGGTCGCCGATCCAGGTCAACGTGAAGCGCTGCTTGCGCTGGTTGCCCGTTGGCAGCAGGGCGAACCTCTTGAGTTAGCTGAGCAGGCTTCAACGGAACGTTCCCCCGCGCTGCTATCAATCCTCAAGCGTCTACCGGTCACCGTGGCCATGGTGGCGGTGAGTTTGGTCGTCTTTGCGCTGATAGGGATTTTTGGTGACCTGTTTATCGTGGCCCTTACCATCGTGCCGATTGGTATTGCCAACGGTGAGCTAGCTTACGGTTCGCTCTCGGATACACTCTCTAGCTTCCAGATATGGCGCCTGCTTTCGCCAGCATTTCTGCATTTTGGCTGGATGCATCTGATCTTCAACCTGATGTGGGTATGGTATTTCGGCCGTCAGGTCGAAGCCTTGCAAGGTGGACGTACGCTGCTCTTGCTGTTGGTAGTGGCGGGCGTGTTGGCGAATCTGGCCCAATACGCTACAGGCACGGTACTGTTTGGCGGTATGTCGGGGGTGGTTTATGCCTTGCTGGGGCACGTTTGGCTAATGTCGCGCCGGGTGCCGCGAAGCGGTTTTTTTGTCCCGCAAATGCTGGTTGTGTTCATGCTGGGCTGGATGGTGTTTACCATGACCGATATGGCTGGTTTGGTAGGCTTTGGCAACGTTGCCAACGAGGCACATCTTGGCGGATTGATCGTCGGTCTGCTAACGGGCTGGTATTATAGCGCGCGGCGTTTACGGTCTTAACTGAGGAGTTTGGCATGAGTGATATGACCTTCGACAAAATGATCAACCAGATGACCCCGGCCATTTACCAGAGCCTTAAACAAGCGGTGGAGTTGCGCAAGTGGCCAGATGGCCGCTACCTCACTGCCGAGCAAACCGAGCTGTGTTTGGAAGCCGTGATGCGCTTTGAGGTGGAGAACAACGTGCCCGAAGCCAACCGTGTCGGTTACCTGGAACAGCGCACCTGCGGCGCAGGCGCCACGGGGCAGGGTGTCTCGCCAGAGATGGCAGGCCTTGCCAAGGATGCTTCGCGTGACTGATGCGCTAGCACAGGGTTGCCTACGCAAAATGGCGGTAGCACCTGGCTCATCACAGGCTCGGCCTGTCAGCTACCAGCTGCGTGCGGGCGAATATCACATTGATCTGAATGAGCGGATTGGGTCACCGCTAGTGCTGCGCTGGAGTGGCGCTATTGCCTGCACCCATTGCGGTCGGGCGACCAAAAAGAGCTTTGCCCAAGGTTATTGTTACCCCTGTTTTAAGCGACTGGCCCAGTGTGATACCTGCATCGTCAAACCTGAGACTTGCCATTACTTTCAGGGCACCTGCCGTGAACCCGAGTGGGCCCAGCAGCATTGCTTTCAACCGCATATCGTTTACTTGGCTAACTCGTCGGGTTTGAAAGTGGGCATTACGCGTAAAACACAGATGCCAACGCGATGGCTGGACCAGGGCGCTATACAGGCATTGCCAATTCTGGAAGTCGATACTCGCCAGCAGGCAGGCTTTGTCGAGATGCTTTTCAAGGACCACGTAGGCGACCGGACCAACTGGCGGGCCATGCTCAAAGGCGACGTGGTGGAACTTGATCTAAAAGCCGAACGTGATCGTCTCATGGCCGCAACGGCCAGTGGCCTTGGGCAACTGAAAAGCGAGCACGGAGCCGATGCCATTCGCGAGTTGGACGCGCAGCATTATGCATTCCAATATCCGGTCGCGACCTTTCCCAGCAAAATCGTCTCACATAATTTTGATAAGCAGCCCGAGGTAAGCGGCTTACTACAGGGCATCAAAGGCCAGTATTTAATGTTGGATACCGGGGTGATTAATCTGCGTAAATTTACGGGGTATGAAGTACAAGTAATTTAAAATGGTTAGCCAAGGTACGTTTGCTTGACTAAGTTTAGGAAACTATTGCTCCTGACTTAAGTAATGCAAGGAAGCTTTGATGCCCTGGCTTAAACTGCTTCATATTGCCGCGCTAGTGATTTGGTGCGGCTCGCTGCTTTATCTACCTGCCTTGCTTAGTCAAGCCCTGCAGCTACCCAAGGGCTCGGGGTTTGCTAAGGGCACGCCGCCTATGCCCCGATTCTTTTATAACTCGATTGCGACCCCGGCCGCGCTAGTGGCTATCGCCTCTGGAACGCTATTATTTCTGGTTAACGGTTTACTGGGGGGATGGTTAGTCTTAAAACTGGGCTCGGTGGTGGCCATGGTCGCCGCCCACGGCTGTTTTGGCTGGTTAATACTGCGTCTTGAAAGGGGGCATTATCGCTGGGTAAAGCCCGCCAACTGGTCCGCGCTGTGCGTGGCATTGGCGGGTATTCTAAGCGTGCTAGCATTTGTGTTAGCCAAACCGATGGATTGGAGCTAACACCATGGCGCTAATCCTCAACGTCGACCCCCACCGCGTGTTCATACACCAGTTGCCCACCCAGAAGACCCGCCACGGCGATCAAACCAGCGGTGATCAGCGATATGGCCAGCCCCCACGGCCAAACCGCGTTGAGGTCGTTAAAGCGCAACAGCCAGTTCAGCGACGCCAGCGAAAGCATTACTACCGCTACAATGGCATGGCTCCAGCCGGTAATCAGGCGGCGAATACGCGGCACGGTGACCAAGTCAATAATACCTGCCGTACTGGCTATCCAGCCACCAAAAGCGCCCACGCCCGCCAGCCACAAACTGGCGCGCAACCAAAAGGGATCGCCGCTCAGCAAAAAGCCAATATCGCTGGCGACCAGACCCAACAATGCTGCAACGGGAAAATGAATCATCACGGGATGCAGTGGGTGCCCGGCGATAGCCGCGCGGCTAGTGATCGAGCGTTGGCGAGTTTTTGCCATAGTCACTTCCTTTGTGCACGAAAAGCAATTCAAGGGGTAACGCTAAGTATCCAACGCTTAATCCCGCAGCGGGTCAACCGGCTTACCACACCGTTAGCAGCATTGATGGGGATGCTGTTGGTCGGTTGCGCTGGCGATAACTCTATTCTAGACCCTGCAGGCCAGGCAGCGCGAGATGTGGCGCTGGTCTGGTGGGTGATGCTGGGTTTTGGCACCGCTGTATTGATCACGGTCACCAGCTTTTGGCTTTATGCTTTCAAGCGCAAAGAGACAATACGCACGCCTGCTCAGGAGCGCCGTATAGCGCGATGCTGGATCATCGGCGGCGGGATTATACTTCCGGTAGCCAGTATTACCGCGCTGTTAACCTTTGGGGTCCCAACTGGGCAGCGAATGTTAACGCTGCCATTGAGCGATCCACCGGAAGTGATTGAGGTGATGGGTCATCAATGGTGGTGGGAGGTGCGCTACCCCGGGGCGGAAGGAGGCGAGGTGGTGACCTCTAACCAACTGATCATGCCAGCGGGTGAGCCAGTTGATTTTCACGTCACCGGTGCCGATGTGATCCACGCCTTCTGGGTGCCACGGCTGGGCGGCAAAATCGATATGATCCCTGGGCGCGTTAATAAAATCCGCTTGGAAGCAGATGAACCAGCGGTATTTGGTGCTCAGTGCGCCGAGCTTTGTGGCGTAGGCCACGCCCACATGCATCTTCATGTAGAAGCCGTTGAACGCGAAGAATACGAAGCGTGGTTGGCGGCTCGTCAAACGGATGAATTGGCATCGTTAGCGGCAAATGGCCAATCGCATGAATCTGCCAGGGAGGCCTTTACGACCCATTGCGCCAGTTGCCACCGGGTGGCGGGGCTCTCAAACGCTGGAGAAGGGCCTGATCTTTCTGACCTGGGCAGTCGAACTAACTTGGGGGCTGGCGTTATGCCCATGGAAGAAGGCGCGGTGGCCCACTGGCTACAGCATCATCAACGCCTAAAGCCGGGCAACAAAATGCCACCTCAGGATGATATTGAAACGGACACCTTGGAAAACCTGGGTGATTGGCTGGAGACGCTAACCCCATGACGCCTATCAACCGAGACGTTACTCCGCCAGGGGATGTACCTGAAGACCCGCAGGGCTTGCACAATGATTTACATGAAATATGGGGCAATCCGCGTGGTTTGAAAGCGCTGACTATCGTGAACCACACCACCCTCGGCCTGAGGTTTATGGTTACCGGAATGGTGTTCTTTTTGATGGGCGGCATGCTGGCCATGCTGGTGCGTGCCCAGTTGGCACTGCCTGGCCAGGGCTTCATGACACCGGATATTTATAACCAAGTGACCACCATGCATGGCACGGTGATGATGTTCCTGTTTGCTATCCCGGTACTTGAAGGGTTAGCGATTTATATGATCCCTAAGATGATCGGTGCACGTGACCTGGTTTGTCCAAGGCTAACCTCACTCGGCTACTGGTGCTATTTGTTTGGCGGCATCATTGTAACGTTTAGTTTGGTGCTGGAAATGGCGCCTGATAGCGGCTGGTTTATGTATACGCCACTGAGTAGCAGTGAGTATTCACCTGGTTTGGGCTCAGATTTCTGGCTGTTAGGCATCACTTTTGTAGAAATCTCGGCGCTTTCTGCGGGGGTCGAGCTTGTGGTTTCGATTCTACGCACGCGGACCCAAGGAATGGCGTTGCATAAAATGCCGCTATTTGCGTGGTACATCCTCGCCATGGCGCTGATGATTGTCGTCGGTTTTCCACCCTTGATCCTTGGCAGTATTCTTTTAGAGCTTGAGCGTGCGGTAGGCATGCCGTTTTTCGATGTCGCCGGGGGTGGTGACCCGATTCTTTGGCAGCACCTTTTTTGGCTATTTGGTCACCCTGAGGTTTACATTATTTTCTTACCGGCGGCGGGTATTGTCTCTACGCTGATTCCGGTCTTTGCCGGTCGTCCTATTGTCGGCTACGGCTGGGTGGTCTTTGCCATTCTCGTCACCGGCTTTATTAGTTTTGGGCTGTGGGTTCACCACATGTTCACGGTGGGCATCCCTCAGTTGGCTCAAGCGTTCTTTTCTGCAGCCAGTATGTTGGTCGCAGTACCCACAGCGATTCAGGTGTTTGTGTGGTTGGCTACGCTGTGGCTGGGTAAGCCCAAAATGAAACTGCCGATGCTTTGGATTGTAGGGTTCCTGGTGATTTTTGTATGCGGTGGTTTAACCGGGGTGATGCTGGCGCTAGTACCGTTTAACTGGCAGGTACACGATACCCACTTTGTGGTGGCGCACATGCACTATGTTCTGGTCGGGGGGATGTTCTTTCCGCTGATTGCTGGTCTGTACTACTGGCTACCCCTGTTTTCTGGTCGCATGCCGTCTGAAGCACTCGGCAAATGGGGATTTTGGCTCACTTTTATCGGTTTTAATACCACCTTTTTGATTATGCACTGGACCGGCCTAAAGGGCATGCCGCGCCGGGTTTATGCTTATGATACGGGTATGGGTTGGGATGTTTTCAATCTTATATCGTCAATGGGTGGCTTCATTTTGTCTGTCGGTATTGCCATGGTGCTGTTGGATATTGCGCTGCACTTCCGTTTTGGCAAACCTGCAAAACATAACCCATGGAATGCCGATACCTTGGAGTGGGCCAATACTATGCCGCCGAGCGCCTATAACTTTGTCAGCCTGCCCAACGTCGATACGCGCCATCCGCTATGGGATGATCCTGATTTGCCACGCACTATGATGGAGGGTAAGCATGGGTTGGCAGTGGCTAGCCATGGCCGGCGCGAAATGTGGGGTAGCGACCCTCTGACGGGTAAGGTGCGAGAAACCGTCCACCTGCCAGGTAATTCTTGGTGGCCCTTATTCGCTGCGATGGCGCTGGCCGTGGTGTGTTTAAGCTTGCTGACAAAGTTCTATCCATTGGCGGGTTTCGCGGTGGTGGTGGCCGGGGTATTTCTGCTGCGTTGGTCGTGGGAGAACGGGGCGCACCCTAAAGCGGCGCCAGATGCGAAGGTTAACCGTGGTGACCCACCGCTACATTCGCGCACCATGGACGGCCCAGGGCTGTGGGCCATGTCGGTGACGTTGCTCGCTAATGGCTCGTTCTTCCTTGCCTATCTATTTGGCTGGTTTTACCTGTGGACGGTATCACCTGAATGGCGAATGCCTGAGTCATCGCCGCTCTCATTGGTGTGGTTAATCGTTGCCGGATTGGCGCTGACTGTTGGTGCTGGGTTACTGGAAAAGCATGTACGTGGTTTACGTCAGCAGCGCGATGTAGGGCTGGCAGTCGGTATGTATTGCATTAGCGCCCTGGGAGCTTTGCAGGTAACGCTCACGCTATGGGTACTGCTAGCGGCAGATCTCGCGGTTACTGAGACCACCCACGATGCGGTGGTAATGGTGGGGCTGGTTTATGTGTTGCTGCACGGTGGCTTGGGTGCCGTTCTTACGCTGCTTCAGGGGTTACGTGTGGGGTATGGTTATGTAGGGGCTCATGTTCCTTTCGAGCCTATGGTGGTCGCGCAGTGGTGGCGTTATAACGTGGTGACCTTCTGGGTCATCGTGGGCGCGCTTGCCGTGTTGCCACGTGTGATAGGGGGCTAAGCCCGATGACAACCACGATGAAGCGTCTGCATTTAACCCATCCGATACATTTCATTATCGGCTTAACGCTATGGAGCGCTTGGTTTGTGACTGTTTACGGGGGGCATGCGGTGGCCTGCGCTGCCATGCCTCCTGACCCAGAGCAGGGCGTTTTTACGTTAGTTAACGCTATGCTGCTGGTCGTTAGTTTGATGGCAGTTGGTTTATTGGCGGTACTCGCCTTGGGGTGCTGCCGCATCGCCCAGCACCATCAGGGGCGCTTGCGCTTTAATGCTGTGGTTTCCGCTGGGCTCTATCTTTTCTCTGCCTTGGGCGTTGTTTTTACGGCGATGCCCATTGTAGGTATACCGCCATGCCTGTGAGTGGTGCGGCTCAAGAGGACGAACAACTCTATACCCTTCAAGGTATGTGGTGCACCAGTTGTGCTCAGGCGGTAGAAGGCTTCCTCAAACAGCTTGACGGTGTACACGACGTTAGCGTGCATTACCCAAGCGCCACGCTTTGCATTATCGGCACGCCTGCCGCGACCCAGCTTTCAGCACTCGCCCCACAAGTAAAACGCTTAGGCTACCGCCTCAGATCTCTGGAGCCGGTGGTAGATGCGCACGTGCGATTGGAACAGGAGAGCCGCCATCTTACCCTCAGGCTCATGGTGGGCTCGCTGTTTGGCATGTGGACCATGCTCGCCTCAGTGTTGATTTATGCCGGTGCCTTGCCTAGTGAACGAGTTGAAGTGGTGGTGGCATGGATAGCAGGGGCCTTTTCACTGCCCGTTGTGTTGTTTGCAGGCGTGCCTTTTTATCGCGCGGGGTGGCGTACGGTGCTCGCCAAACGTCCCGGCATGGATGTGCTCGTCAGCCTTGGCGTGTTTAGCGCAGTGATCGTATCGATATGGCTTTTATGGCGCGGCTCTGTTGAGGTGTATTTCGATACGGCGGTGATGCTGGTCGTGCTTCTATTAATCGGGCGGCAGGTGGAAACCCTTTGCCGGCACCGAGGACTAAAAGCGTTGGATGCGCTGGCACTGCCCGACGTGAACATAAGGGTTTGGCAAGATGAAACCTGGAAATCGCTACCCGTTGGTGACGTGTCCACGGAAATGCGCATTGAACTATCGCCGGGCGAGTTAGTAGCACTGGATGGCACCCTTGAGACATCAGGTTGGATAGATACGGCTTCGCTCACCGGTGAAAGTTTGCCGCGCCACTTCAGTGCAGGGCAAACGGTATACGCTGGCTGCCGCTACCTTGGCAAAACTCCTATTGTGATGCGGGTAAGTGCTCAAGTGGGCAAGCGCCGATTGGATCGACTGTGTGACGAGATGCGGCGCTATCAAGCGAGAAAAGGCGAACTACAGAAGCTCGCCGACCGCTTTGCTGCCTGGCTAAGCCCTCTAGCGCTGTTGCTCGCAATGCTTACGCTGCCTGGAGCGCTTTTACTGGGGCTGGGCTGGGAAGAGGCGTTCGCGCGGGCACTTTCGGTGTTGGTCGTGGCATGCCCCTGCGCGGTCGGTCTTGCGGTGCCGCTAGCAAGCCTTGCGGGTAGTGGCCAAGCCATGCAGCAAGGCATCGCGCTGCGTGACCCCGTGGCGCTTGAAACCTTGGCGCGGATTCGCTCGGTAGCATTGGATAAAACCGGTACATTGACGACCGGCAGCCATGCGGTGCTGCACTGGCAGGCACGAGATGACGTTGATGAGCCCACCTTGAAGAAGAAGCTTAGCGCCGCAGTGAGTGGAAGCGAACACCCATTGGCACAAGCGTTAGCGCGCTGGTCAGACAGCCAACGTGGACAGTACGATCAACAGAATATTGAAGTAAAAGAGTCACCTGGCGAAGGGCGGCATGTGCAACTCAGTAGCGGTGAGTGGTTAACGGTAGGCAGTGCTCGGTGGTTTGCCAGCCAACACATAACGCTTCCTGCCCAAGCAGAAACCGGCACCATGGCTTTTGCCTCCCAAGTGATGATAGCTGATGGGACAGGCTGGTTAGCGACGTTCTATTTAACCGACCAACCTGTGCAAGATGCTGAACCTAGCGTGAAACGCCTGCTAGCGTCAGGCTATGTGGTGGCCATGATCAGCGGCGATCGGCAGGGCGCGGTTAGTTGGCTAGCTCAACAGGTAGGGCTTACGCGTGAAACTTGCTACGCGCAGTGCTCGCCTGAAGCTAAAGCGCGATTATTGCAGGGGTTGCCATCACCGACGCTGTATGTGGGTGACGGCTTAAACGATACCTTGAGCTTGGCCGCGGCAGATGTCGGTATTGCGCCACTCAGCGCCAGCGAGGCAGCCCGAGAGGGAGCTTCAGCCCAGCTAATGACCACAGGTATTGGTGGCGTAGTGAAGTTGCTAAGTATTGCCAAACGCACGCGGCGAATCATGGTTCAGAATCTGTTCTTTTCAGCGTTCTATAATACGCTGGCGCTGGGTCTAGTGTTGATTATGGCCATACCACCGTTGGTGGCGGTACTCGCCATGGCGGCAAGTTCGCTAAGCGTTACGCTCAATGCCGCGCGGCTGGCATGGGCCGAGCCGGAGGGAAGCGCTTAATCCAGCTCAGCCTTGCGCCACCTTATTTATCCTTCTTTATTGCGAATACCCAAGCGCTTGCTTAAGCCGTTCGGCGTGGCTAGCCACCCAGTGAGGGTCAATCGCGCCCCAGTTTTGAATGCGATAGCGGCCAATGTTGTGTCGCTCGCCTTTGTCTTTCTCGAAAACGCACTCTATGTCCAGCTCGGCAAGCGAGGTGATGGTGTCTTGCGCGGTGCGACGAGGCATGCCGGTGGCCTCTATCAGGGTCGGCACGCTGGCAACCCCCTGGTCAATCAAATATGCCACGTAAAGACGGCGGTAAAAACTCGATTTTGTTTTGCTCAGCGGCGCGGACATTTTGCATCCTTCTACACAGTGAAAATGTTGCCTGCCAGTCTAAATGAATAAATCTCCCTGCGCTCGCGGCGGGCGAAAGTCATGGGTGTTCAATCCCTGCTCGGTGCGTGACTGCATGTTCCATTGGCGGCTGGCGCGTTTAAACCGCTGGCCGATCATCTCGGCAAACACCCCTTCACCGCGAAAGCGCTTGCCAAAGCGCGCATCGTAATCTTTCCCGCCCCGGCACTGACGAATCAGACTCATGACCTTTGCCGCCCGCTCTGGGTAGTGGGCTTCCAGCCATGCTTCGAACAACGGGGCGACTTCATGGGGCAGGCGCAACAGCATCCAGGAGGCGGTGCGGGCTCCCGCTCGGCTAGCGGCTTCCAAAATACGCTCGATTTCATGGTCGGTGAGCCCTGGAATAATCGGCGAGATCAGCGTGCCCACGGGGATACCCGCGGTATTCAGTTCGCGGATTACCTTTAAGCGCGCCTGGGGCGACGCCGTACGCGGCTCCAGCGTGCGTTTTAGATTGGCATCCAGGCTGGTAAGGCTGACAAACACCCTCACCAACCGATGCTCAGCCATTTCTGATAGAAGCTCTAAGTCACGCAATATCAAGCTGCTTTTGGTGACGATAGTGACCGGGTGGCGACATGCCAGTAACAGCTCAAGCAGGCGGCGGGTGGTTTGGTGTTTTGCCTCAAGGGGCTGGTAGCAGTCGGTATTGCCCGAAAGGTTGATCGGTCGGCAAACGTAATGGGGATGGCAAAGCTCCTCGGTAAGCCGTTCCACCAACCCGCTGCGGGCAATCAGTTTGGTTTCAAAATCGAGCCCAGGTGACAAATCCCAATAGGCATGAGAAGGGCGCGCGTAGCAATAAACACAGCCATGTTCACAACCGCGATACGGATTCAGCGAGCGGTCAAACGGCAAATCCGGTGAGTTATTCCAGGACAGCGCGCTTTTGCTCACTTCCTCGCGCACCTCGGTGGCGATAGTCGTCGATGATTCCTCCCGCCACCAGCCGTCGTCTTCCACAACGCTGTGGGTGGGAGCAAAACGGTTATGCGGGTCATACGTCGCCCCGCGCCCTTTATAGGGAGATAGCTGGGAAGGGTGGCCAAGAGATGCCATAGGTTCACCTCTTTAATATGGTTTTATATACAGTAGTGGTGAAATAAACAGAAATCAATAGTAAGTAAATTACGTAATCTGGTAGCAGGCTAAAAGGACGCTACCCAAAGAACTATGGTGGGTTTAATGTGCTAGGTGGGTTTGTGACCAGAGAGTCAGCGAGGAGGCGCTATGTCAAAAGTAGTCATTGTGACAGGAGGAAGCCGGGGTATTGGGGCCGCAACGTCAATGTTGCTTGGTGCCCAAGGCTATGCGGTGTGTGTTAACTATCTTGCTAACAGAGAACGAGCGGATAGTGTGGTGGATTCTGTTGTCCGTGATGGTGGCCAAGCCTTTGCCTGTCAAGCGGATGTCAGCAAAGAGGCTGACGTCATCCGTCTGTTTGATGCAGCAGAAGAGCGCTTTGGCAGTGTCACTCACTTGGTCAACAATGCAGGCATACTGTTTACTCAATCCAAGCTAGCGGATATCGACCTTGCGCGCTTTAACCAAGTGCTGAATAGCAACGTGGTCAGCTGCTTTCTGTGTTCGAGAGAAGCCGTGAGACGTTTTCAACAGGGTAGTGCAATCGTCAATGTCTCGTCGCTTGCCTCGCAAACAGGTTCGCCCTTTGAATATGTTGACTACGCTGCATCGAAAGGTGCCATGGACACCCTAACAAAGGGGTTGTCTCGCGAAGTTGCTGGCTCTGGGATTCGGGTTAACGCCGTTCGTCCCGGTTTTATCTACACTGATATGCATGCCGATGGTGGAGAACCAGGGCGGGTTGACCGTTTAGCTCCCCAGATTCCTATGCAGCGTGGCGGTAGCGCCGAAGAAGTGGCTAATACCATCGCTTGGTTGCTCTCGGACGAAGCCTCTTATGTCACGGGATCATTTATTGATGTGGCAGGCGGGCGGTAATGCTGTTCTTCGCCCATATTCAAACGTTCTAAATGGATGCTGCTTTTGATAAGGAAAGGTCTTAACTCATGACACTTCAACAACACTTCGAGCAGTTAGCCACTTATAACCAGTGGATGAACGCTAAACTCTATGATGCCGCCGGTACGCTGAGCGACTCTGAACTGACGGAAGAGCGTGGCGCGTTCTTCGGCTCGATTTTTGGCACACTAAACCACATCGCGGTAGCCGACACGATTTGGCTCAAGCGGTTTGCAACACACGCCTCCTCTTCCGAAAGAACGCTTGAGGTAATGGGGGCACTACCTACGCCAGCTCGTCTTGATCAGACTCTCTTTGATGGCTTGGAGGGGTTGAAAGCGCATCGCCAATGGCTCGATACCGTGATTATTAACTGGGTAGCGGCGCTGACAGACGACGAGTTGAGTACCACGCTGAGTTATCACAACACAAAAGGAGTGGCATCAAAACGGCGCTACTCAAGCCTGGTCGTTCACTTCTTCAATCACCAAACCCATCACCGCGGGCAGACAACAACGCTGCTCTCCCAAGCCGGTGTGGATGTTGGCGTCACCGATCTGCTGGCGTTGATTCCGGAGGAGGTGGAAATATGATGCTTAACCACCTTTTTAACTTTCTAGTTCGTTGATGTTATGTAGCTGACCGTATATAGGGGCTAGGGGCAGGAATAAACGCCTTGGTTTTCTCAAGCCAAGGCGTTCGTTTTTCTCCCGTTTACCAGACTAGCCTAGCGCTTCTTCTTGGCAGGTTTCTTATCGGCAGCGGCTTGGACGCTCTCCTTCTCGTCGCTGCCGCCATCGGGGAAGTGGGCACGTACCAGTTCCAGCAGGCCCTGGGTGGAGGCGTCGAAATCGGCGGCGTTGGTGTCAATGCGCTCGCTGATTTCGCCGGCGATACGCTTGCCAAGCTGCACGCCCCATTGATCGAAGGAGTTGATGTTCCAGATCACCCCTTGCACGAACACTTTGTGCTCGTATAGCGCGATCAACGCTCCCAGGTTTTTCGGCGTTAGCTCATCCAGCAGTAGGGTGCTGGAAGGGCGATTGCCGGGGCAACTGTAGGGGTCGTGCTGGCTGAGTTCTTTACTATCGCCCTGACTACCTTCCATAAAGGCGTTGGCCTGGGCGAGCATGTTGGTCAGCAGAGCGAAATGATGGTCTTCCACGCCCGGCTCGGGCTTGAGCGAGGCGATAAAGTCGATGGGCACATAGCGGGTGCCCTGGTGCAGTAGCTGGAAGAAGGCGTGCTGACCGTTGGAGCCGGTTTGGCCCCACACAATCGGGCCGGTTTTGTAGTTCACCGGGTGGCCGAAGATATCCACCGACTTGCCGTTGGATTCCATATCCAACTGCTGCAGGAATGAGGGTAACTGGTGCAGGGCCTGGTCGTAAGGCACCACCGCCTGGGTTTCAGCGCCGATGAAATTGATGTACCAGATGCCGATCAGCGCCATCAGCACCGGCATGTTCTCTGAGAAGGGCGCTTCAATGAAGTGATTGTCCATCTCATGCGCGCCTTCCAGCAGCTCGATAAACCCTTCAAAGCCGATGGAAAGGGCGATGGGCAGGCCGATCGACGACCACATGGAGTAGCGCCCGCCGACCCAGGCCCAGAATTCGAATACGTTCTCTTCGCGGATGCCGAACTCCATCGCCGCCTTGCGGTTGGTAGAGGCGGCGATAAAGTGCGCGCCTACGTCGGCATCGTCACCGGCGTTTTCCAGGAACCAGCGCCGCGCCGTTTTGGCGTTGAGCAGCGTTTCCTGAGTAGAGAAGGTTTTGGTTGAGACGATAAACAGCGTGGTGGCCGGGTCGAGCCGGGATAGCACCTTTTGGATATGGGTGCCATCCACGTTGGAAACAAAGTGGAAGTGCAACTCCGGGTGGCGGTATTTGAGCAGCGCGCGAACCGCCATATTGGGGCCAAGATCGGAGCCGCCAATGCCGATGTTGACCACGTCTTTGATGCGTTTGCCGCTGTAGCCTTTCCACTCGCCGCTGCGCACCGCCTCGGAAAACAGCTTGATCTGCTCGCGGGTGCGGGTGATTTCCGGCATGACGTCCTTGCCGTCGACAAACACCGGTTCGTCGCCCAGGTGGCGCAGTGCGGTGTGCAAGACCGGACGGTCTTCGGTGACGTTGATGATATCGCCGGAGAACATCTGCGCGCGCCGCTGTACAAGCGCGGAGTGGTCGGCTAACTCAATCAGCTTGGCCAGCACTTCATCGGAGACATGATGCTTGGAGTAGTCGAGGAAAAGACCGCCCACCCGCAGGCTCATTTTGTCAAAGCGCTGCGGGTCATTGGTGAAATAGTCACGAATGCGGTCGTTAGCGGTTTTGTCGCGCAGGCGTTCAAGTGCCTGCCACGTCACACTGCGGGTTAGCTGGAACATAGAGAGGTCCGTTGTTGTAGGTCGGCGAGTTGCCTTGAGGTTATGTATGTAAAAATACTACATAAAACCCACGCTGTGGCAACCTTACGCGGATAAAAGCATGGCACAAGGTAATAAAACCAATAATACGCCAATGAAAAGGCGGGCAATGGCCCGCCTGACATCCGCTTAGCTGGCAACCGCCACCTGTGCGGCGCCGCGTTTTATCATGGCGTAGCCCAGTCCGGTAATCAGCGAGCCGATCACAATGGCACCCAGGTAGAGAATAACCGGCGTGATGGCGTTGGGAATCAGCAGGACAAAAATGCCGCCATGCGGTGCCATCAGTTTAGCGCCTACCAGCATGGAAAGCGCACCGGTAACCGCACCGCCCAGAATACAGGCGGGAATCACGCGTAGTGGGTCTTTGGCTGCAAACGGAATTGCCCCCTCGCTGATAAAGCACATGCCCAGCACAAATGACGCCTTGCCCGCTTCTCGCTCGGGCGCCGAGAACTTGTGGCGTGCCACGAAGCTGGCAATCCCCATGCCGATAGCAGGCACCATGCCCGCGGCCATAATCGCGGCCATAGGGCCGTAAGTCTCGGATGCCAGCAGGCCTACGCCAAAGGTATAGGCGGCTTTATTGACCGGGCCACCCAGGTCGAAACACATCATCGCGCCTAGCAGAACGCCCAGCAGCACGGCGTTGGTGGAACCCATGGTCTCGAGAAAGCTGGTCAGCGCGTTGAGGATGCCTGCAACAGGTTCGCCGACGATATAGATCATCACCAGGCCGGTGACCAAGCTGGCGATTAGCGGAATAATCAGAATCGGCTTAAGCGATTCGATACTCGAAGGTAGCTTGACGTAGCGAATAACGGCCAAGGCTACGTAACCTGCTAAAAAGCCCGCCAGAATGCCGCCGATAAAGCCGGAACCAATGCTAGAGGCCAACATGCCGCCAATCATCCCCGGCGCGATACCGGGGCGGTCGGCAATCGAGTAAGCGATATAACCTGCGAGCACAGGAATCATCAACGCGAAGGCGGTGCCACCACCAATTTCCATTAGCGCAGCAGGCAGCGAGCCTTCCTCCTCGGCGGCGTTAATGCCAAATACAAACGATAGCGCGATCAATAAGCCACCAGCCACGACCATCGGTAGCATAAACGAGACGCCGGTTAGTAGGTGCTTGTAAACGCCTTTTTCCTTGGCACTTTTGCCTTCACCGCCAGTGCTGGGCTGGTTGCTGTCTTCAACGCTTGCGTAGGTAAGGGCGGCTTCCAGGGTCGGACGCGGTTTTTTCAGTGCATTACCGGTAGACGTGCGATAAATGCGTTTGCCCGCAAAGCGGCTGGGATCAACGTCGATATCGCAGGCGAGTACCACCACATCGGCGTCGGCAATTTCCTGTTCGGTCAGTTGGTCCTGCGCGCCGACGGAGCCCTGGGTTTCCACGCGAATGGCGTGGCCCATGGCCTTGCCCGCTTCGGCCAGCGCTTCGGCAGCCATAAAAGTATGCGCAACGCCCGTCGGGCAGGCCGTCACGGCAACAATCTTTTGGCCTCCAGTGGCCGCTGGCACAGCGGTGCTGGCAGTGGGCCCACTAGCGGGCGTCTGATAAAGCGGCGCATCACGTTTTGCCGTGGTCAAGAAGGTGCTGGGATCGGCGAGCGCCTCGGCAATCGGCGCTCGATACAGGCGCTTACCTTCAAAACGCTCGGGCGCGGGAACATGCTCGGCTGCGACGACAATCAAGTCGGCGTTGGCAATCTGCTCGGCGGTGGCGGCTTCTAGCGGCGCGAGTTCGCCGTGCATTTCCACGTGAACATGCCAGCCCATTCGCTCGGCTGCCTGTTCCAGCCGCTTGGCCGCGAGGAAGGTGGTCGCCATGCCGCTGGGGCAGGCGGTAATCAGGATCAGGTTCATAGCGTAGCTCCCTCGGTGATGGTGTCGTCAAGACGCCGTACCCGGGTCTGTTGTTGGAGTGAATCGAAGTCTGGGGCTTGGGGATTGCCCACGCCCACATGGCGAACGGCCTCGGCTGACAACGCCGTGGCGAAACGAAGGGTGTGCTCGGGGTCGTGGCCGCTAAGCAGGCCGTGGAGCATGGCCGCGACGAAGGTGTCACCGGCGCACACGGTGTTGACAGCAGTGACGGTCGGCGGGGTTGAATGCCAACTGCCCTGGGCGTTAACCCACAGCACGCCATCGACACCTGCAGAGACCAGCGCGTGTTCCACGCCGCTTTGATGTAGGCGGCGCGCCGCCTGGGTGAGCGCGGGACTTGTGTCAAGCGCTGCGCCTGCCCACTCGGCAAGTTCAAGCTCATTGGGTTTGACGGCAGTGGGCTTTGCCTCAATAGCGGCGTTAAGCGCCTCGCCGCTGGTATCCACCCACAGCGGCACGCCGCTGGCCTTCAGGTGTTGGAGGAGGGTGCGAAAGTCATCCAGATTGAGCCCCGGCGGTAAGCTGCCGGCCACCACAACCGCGTGTGGCGGCGTGGTGCTGTGTAGTTGCGTATCCAGCCGCACCGTTAAGCGCTCTAGATCGTCTTGAGTGACCGGCATGCCCGGGCCGTTGATGTCAGTGACGCGGCCGCTGTGTTCGGCCAGCTTGGCATTGATGCGCGTTTCACCCGCTACGCGCACAAAATCGTCACGCAGCGCGGAATGCTGAAAGGCCAGCGCGAAAGGTGCGTCATTATCGGCGCCGAGAAAGCCGCTGACGGTGACCTCGTGGCCTAACCTCGCCAGTACCCGTGCGACGTTGACGCCTTTACCCGCGGCTTCAAGCTGTGCGTGATGGGGGCGGTTTACCGCGCCTAAAGTGAGCTGGTCAAGGCTGAATGCCAGGTCCAGCGCCGGATTGAGGGTAATACATAGCACGCGGGCCATCAGTAAGCCTCCAGCGCGTCGCGCACGTCATCGCTGGTGGCTTGAGCCAGGGCCAACTGAGCGCGGGCTTGGGCATCCGCCAGGTCAAACTCGCGCAGTCGCGCCTTGACCAGCGGGATCTGCCGGGCGCTGACGGAAAGCTCGTCTACGCCCAGGCCGACCAGCACCGGTACTGCCATGGCGTCGGAGGCCAGCTCGCCACATACGCCCACCCATTTTCCCTGGGCGTGGGCCGCATCGACGGTCATCTGAATCAAGCGCAGCACTGCGGGATGTAGGCCGTCAGCCTGGGCGGATAGCTCCGGGTGGCCGCGGTCGATGGCCAGGGTGTACTGGGTTAAATCGTTGGTGCCCACCGAGAAAAAGTCCACTTCGGCGGCAAGCGACGGAGCCAGCAGGGCACTGGAAGGCACTTCGATCATCACGCCGAGCTGCACGTCGGTGGCGCGCTGAGACGGCGAAATTTCACTCAGTAGCCGGTCATAAATCGCCTTGGCGGCGCGGAATTCGGCGATGTCTTTGACCATCGGTAGCATGATACGCAGTGGCTGATGGGCACTGGCCATCAGCAAGGCGCGTAGCTGCGTTTCCAGCACTTGTGGCTGGGTCAGCGCCAGGCGGATGCCGCGCAGGCCGAGGAAGGGGTTGTCTTCCTGAGGCACCGGCCAGTAGGGCAACGGTTTGTCGCCACCGACATCCAGCGTGCGCGCCACCAGCGGGCGGCCATCCAGCGCATCCACTGCTTGGCGGTACTCGGCAATTTGGGTCGCCAGATCCGGCGCGCTGGCGTGCGCCATAAACAGAAACTCGGTGCGCAGCAGGCCAACGCCCTCGGCGCCGCGCTCAACGGCATCTTCGGCGTGGGCGGTGTTGCCCAGGTTGGCCGCCACTTCAACCCGATGACCATCGCGGGTCTGGGCGGTTGCAAAGCGGCTTTCCCAGGCGTCGGCCTCACGTTGCTGCTGGTCAAGCAACTGCTGCTCGGCGCGTTGCAGGCGGTCTTCCGAAGGTTGGTAGGTGACCCGGCCGCGTTCGCCGTCAAGAATCAGCATGCCGCCGTCAGGTAGGGCCATGACCGCTTCACCGGCACCCACCACCGCCGGGATGCCCAGCGCACGGGCCAAAATTGCGCTATGTGCGGTGGCGCCGCCACGAACGGTAAGCAGGCCGTGTACCCGAGTAGTGTCCAGCCGCGCGACGTCGGATGGGCCGATATCGTCCATCACCAAAATATACGGATGGTCGGGAGGCGTCGGCAGTTTGACATCGCAAAGCACGCCCAGCACCCGGCGACCAACGTCGCGCAAGTCGGCGGCGCGTTCGGCCAGTAGCCGGTCGGCGAGCATTTCCTGGGCGTGGGCGGCCGTGTCGATAGCTTCCCACCAGCCGGCTTCCGCAGACGCCCCGTCGCGGATGGCGTCGATGGCAGCCTGGAGTAGCTCCGGGTCGTCGAGCATTTCTTCGTGCATGGAAAGAATATCGGCGACTTCACCGCCCGGTGCATTATGTACCAGCGCTTCCAACTGGGCGGCGCCTTCTTTCAGCGCCTCGCGCAAGCGAGCAACTTCTCGTTCAGGGTCATCGGCGTGCTGCGGGTACTTAAAGATCGGCGGGCGAATGACAAATACCGGGGCAATGGCTAGCCCTGGAGAGGCGGCCACGCCGGTATGCGGCGTATCATTGGCCAATGGCTCAACGGTTGCTTTGGCAGTGCTGTTGGCCGCTGAGATGCTCTCACGCCCGCCGTCAAACGGGGCAACCTTTTCGCCCAGGCCAGACTCAACGGCCTCGCTGACGGCGGCGAGTGCCTGGCTTGCCTGCTCGCCCTCGGCGGAAAATATCAGCCATTGGCCGCGCCGTGCGCCCAAACCAATCACCTTGGTCAGGCTGGCGGCAGAAACCGGCGTGGCGCTGCCTTCCTCAAGGCGGACGTTGATCGGAATACCCTGAGCACGGGCGATTTGTACCAGCTGCTTGACCGGGCGGGCGTGCAGGCCGTGAGGGTTCAATACCCGAGCGCGTTGGGTTTGCGTGCTGGCGGTTTCACCCGCCAAGGTGGCCAGCCACTGCGCGCTGGTGTTGTTCACCAGGCTCTCGCTTTCGTTTCGTGCCAGCAGCGGCAGCAATTGTTCAAGCAGCGGGAGGTGGTTCTCGCCGCTGGCCGCCAGGCAGAACAAGGCGTGAACGGGGTGGTCGCGATGTTTGAGCGATGCATCAGACGGTGTGGCGACGCCAAGAGCGGGCTGGACGACACCGTGAGGGTGACTTGCCAGCCACAGGCCGTTACCCAGCCAGGTGGGTTCAGCAGACGCAATAGCGGTTATGAAGGCATTATCCACGCAGCCGCTTTGGCGCAGTCGCGCGGCGGCGGCCAGGGTTAATTCCTGGAGGTCTTTGGCGGGGAAGCTAACGCACAGCGTGTCGTTATCCAGGCGAGGCATCACGGCCGGCTTAGAGAGCAAGCGGGCAACGTCGGCGGCGGATGCCGCCGTTGCCAACTGTTCAGCAACGCCTTCGCGGTCGAGCACATGGGTCAGTTGGCGTAAAATGTCGAGGTGTTCGTCGTTTTGCGCGGCAATGGTGACCAGCACATGCACCTGCTGGCCATCGTGCCATTTCACACCGTCAGGAAACTGTAAAACACGAACCCCGGTTTGCTTGACGTGCTGGCGGCTTTCCGGCGTGCCGTGGGGAATAGCAATAGCATTGCCCAAAAACGTCGATGATTGCGCTTCCCGGGCGTGGAGGCCGTCGCGGTAGCCGGGCTCGACGAAGCCTGCCTTCACCAGCGCGTCGGCAGCGCCGTCCAGTGCCGCTTGCCAGTCGTCTGCGTGGCAGTCGAGCAAGATGTCATCAGAGCCAAGCGTCAGCATAGGTGTCTCCTGTAGAACGATGGTCGTAGCGCACCGAAGTGAGCTGGATGAATCGTGTCATCTCTGTATAGTTGCTATGCTGAATCGATTCACTTTAGGACACAAGGGCTCTGCGCCTAGACTTTGGTCTGATAGGTGTCTGCTGGCTGTTAAACTGGCGTTAATCAGAGGGGGAATTGCATGACACTTGCCGATATTGCCCGGCTTGCCGGAGTATCACGCACCACCGCCAGCTATGTGATTAATGGCCAGGCTGAAAAACGCCGCATAAGCGAAGCAACCATTGAAAAAGTCATGGCGGTAGTTCGCCAGCACCGTTATCACATCGACCCCCAGGCTGCCGCGCTGCGCCGGGGTGCGAGCCGGTTGCTTGGGCTGATCGTCCCTGACCTGGAAAACATCAGCTACGCCCGGCTCGCCAAACGCATAGAGCGGGGCGCTCGTGAGCGCGGCTATCAGCTGCTCATCGTGAGTTCCGACGATTGCCCGGAGAGCGAGCGGGGCTTGGCGCTGGCGCTGCGCGCCCAGCGCTGTGAAGTGCTTATCACGGCGAGTTGCTTAGCAAGCGACGACCCTTTTTACGCGGATTTGGTAAAAGAAGGCTGGCGTGTGGTGGGGATGGACCGGGGGCTGGACCCTGCGCTCTTCGCCAGCGTGGTCAGCAACGATCGACAAGCGGCGTTAACGTTGACCCAGTCGGTGATTCATCCCGCTACTCAGCGGGTGGCTTGGCTCGAGGCGATGCCCGATTTGTCTATCAGCCGTGAGCGTCGGGCCGGGTTTCAGCAAGCGCTTGCGGGCACGTCGATCACGCCGCTGTATTTGAGTGGTACGCATTACGAACGCAGCGAAGGCGCGCGGTTGGCAGTCAAGTTGCTGGATGAAGAAGGTGGGGCGGATGCGATGGTAACGGCGTCCTATACGCTGTTGGAAGGCGTGTTTGACGTGTTTCTGGAGCGTGGAGGCCTACCCGATGGCTTGAGGCTGGCAACGTTCGGCGACCACCGTCTGCTGGACTTTTTACCTCAGCCGATCAATTCGGCTCTGCAGGATTATGACCGCATCGCCGAATTAACCTTGCGCTGTGCCTTGGCTGCCACGGAGGGTGAGTACGTATGTGGTCAACAGGAAGTCGCACGGCATTTGCGCACCCGCCATGCCGGTGCGCAAATGATTGTTTAACGCCACGTTCGAGCCAGGCAAATTAAACGGTGCGTGCTTCGGCCCAGGCGTTGGCGTCGGGAATCGACATCTCGTAGCGTTCGCCAAGGTAGGGCGAGGAAAGCACAAAGTCGGCGCTGGCTGCATTGCACGCTACCGGTACGTTCCATAGTGCGGCGAGGCGCAGTAGCGCTTTGACATCTGGGTCGTGGGGCTGGGGGGCAAACGGGTCCCAGAAAAAAATCAACACGTCGAGTGCCTGCTCGGCGATACGCGCGCCAATTTGCTGGTCGCCGCCAAGCGGGCCGCTCATCAAGCCTTCCACCGGCAGCCCCAGCTCGCTGCGCAAGCGATTCGCTGTGGTGCCGGTGCCAAGCAGTTCGTGCTGGCTCAACGTGTCCTTCCAGCGCGTCGCCCACTCGAGCATTTCGGTTTTCTTGCCATCGTGGGCGATTAACGCAATTCGCTTGCGGGCCTGAAGCGTACGAAGTGCCTGACGAGGTGGTCGCGCATCATTCATGGCATGGCTCTCCAAGGCATGGTCATTATCACGGCATGAGGGTGTTTACTCGGCCGCAACGGCTAACACCTTCATGGTATTGGTACCGCCATGGGCGTTCATGTGGTCGCCCCGGGTGAGAATGACATGCTCGCCGGGCTCCGCCAAGCCGTGGGCCTTTAGCAGCTTCAGCGCCTCGCCGTTGACCTCTTCTGCCTGCATATGGGTGGTATCAAATGGAATTGACACTACGCCCCGATACAGTGCCATACGGCGTTGCGCGATAGGGCTATGGGCTAGGCCGACAATGGGTAGTTTGGAGCGAATCCGCGAAGCAATCAGCGGGGTGTAGCCCGTAGCGGTCATGCAGGCAATCACGCTTACACCCTCAAGATGGTTGGCCGCGTACATCGCAGATAGCGCGATGGTTTCATCAACGCGCTCAAAGCCTTCGTGGATGCGATGTCCCGATTCCTGTGCAATGCGTTCCCGCTCAGCACCCAGGCACACGCGATTCATGGCTTCAATGGTTTCGACCGGATAATCCCCCGCGGCGGTTTCGGCTGAGAGCATCACCGCATCGGTAGCATCCAGCACCGCATTGGCTACATCAAATACCTCGGCGCGGGTGGGTAGCGGCGACTCGATCATCGATTCCATCATCTGGGTGGCGGTAATCACCGCGCGATTCAGCGTGCGGGCGTGCTTGATGATACGTTTTTGGGTGCCAATCAGCGCTTCGTCGCCAATCTCAACGCCCAGGTCGCCGCGGGCTACCATGACTGCTTCCGAGGCCTGGATGATGCCATCCAGGGTCGCGTCGTCGGCCACGGCTTCCGCGCGCTCGAGTTTGGCGACCAGGCCGATCTCTTTGCCAGCATCGCCCAGCAGTGTACGTGCCTCTTGCATGTCGGCAGCGCTACGCGGGAAGGAAACCGCCAGGTAGTCCACGCCGATGTCCACGGCGGTGATCAGGTCGGCCTTGTCCTTTTCGGTCAGCGCTGGGGCTGATAGGCCGCCGCCTTGCTTGTTGATGCCTTTGTTGTTGGACAGCTTGCCACCCACGTGAACCCGGGTATGTACCTCCTGGTCTACCACTTGGGTGACATCCAGCACCACGCGGCCATCGTCGAGCAGTAAGCGGTCGTCGACGGTGACGTCGTCAATCAACGATTTATAGTCACAGCCGACCCGTTCCTGGTTGCCTTGGTTGGCATCCATCGCCATGTCGAGGATAAACGGCTGGCCTTGAGTGAGATGGATAGCCCCATCCTGGAAGCGCGAAATGCGAATCTTGGGTCCCTGGAGGTCACCCAATGCCGCGACGCTGCGGCCCAGTCGCTGAGCGATCTCGCGTACGTCTTGTAGGCGGCGTCGATGGTCATCGGCAGCGCCATGGGAAAAATTCAGCCGAACGACGTCGACGCCCGCTTTAAGCATTGCCTCCAGCACGCCGGGGCGGTCGCTGGCGGGGCCTAACGTGGCCACAATCTTAGTGCGGCGTAAAGGGAGCGAGAGGGTCTGGCTCGTCATTGCACATTCTCCTGGGTCGGCCATGGTTATTGTTAGCGCCTCGTTGGGCGTTGAAATTGCGGGCAATTAAGTTGTGGACTACGATAGCGTTTATATAGTAATTTTACTACATATTGCTTGATTGACAGCCTTTTTGAAGACTTAAAACACGCCATTAGTCCCAATAAGACGCTTAAGTACGTATTTTTAGTAATTTTATTGATGCGGGCGTAGATGTTTTGCAAACGTTCGCTACCAACAGTTCTCTGCAAAGGTGAGGTGCTTCCATGACAATAAGAGTAGCTATTAACGGCTTTGGTCGCATTGGCCGCAACGTACTTCGCGCCCTGTACGAAAACGGTTACCGCGATCGCCTGCAGGTAGTGGCGATTAACGACCTTGGCGACCCATCGCTGAACTCCCATCTGCTTCGCCATGACACCGTTCACGGCCACTTTCCGTTTGCGGTAGAGCATGATGCCGAGAGTATTAAAGTCGACGGTGACCGCATTGCCATCTCTTCGGAGCGCGATCCTTCCCGGCTGCCCTGGGCGTCGATGAACATCGACATTGTGATGGAGTGCACCGGCCTGTTCACTAAGCGCGAAGCGGCAGCCCAGCATATTGCGGCGGGCGCAAAGCGGGTGCTGATTTCAGCGCCTAGCCCGGATGCCGATGCGACGATTGTGTATGGTGTTAACGACGATGTGCTGACCGCTGAACATACCGTGGTGTCCAATGCCTCCTGCACCACCAACTGCCTGGCGCCGGTGGCAAAAGCATTGAACGATGCAGTGGGTATTGAAAACGGTCTGATGACCACTGTGCATGCTTACACCAACGACCAGAATTTGTCGGATGTTTACCACTCCGACCCCTACCGGGCGCGCAGTGCAACGCACTCGATGATTCCAACCAAAACCGGTGCGGCGGCTGCGGTTGGGCTGGTGCTCCCCGAGTTGGCCGGTAAGTTTGACGGGCTGGCGGTGCGGGTCCCGGTCATCAACGTCTCGCTGGTGGATCTAACGTTTAACGCTGGGCGCGATACCACCAAGGAAGAGATCAACGAGATCGTCGAGAAAGCCGCTGCCAACTCACCGATATTGGCAGTTAATGCCCAGCCCTTGGTGTCCATCGATTTTAACCACGATGCTCACTCGTCCACCTTCGATGCCAATCACACCCGTGTTAATGGCCGCCTGGTGAAAGTTATGGCCTGGTATGACAACGAGTGGGGTTTCTCCAACCGTATGCTGGATACTGCCGAGGCGATGCAGGCAGCGTCCGCCAAGTAATACCCTCCCTCAAGGGCAGGTATCGCCGAGCAGCAGCTCTGTTTTCAGCAACTGCTGTTCGGCGGGCAGATGGCCAAGAATCATCTGCGCCGCGACTCTGC
>OFEU01000179.1_pt1 | contig 68672 bp, 72 predicted proteins | sample 1521221 | NCBI WGS metagenome assembly OFEU01 (sample SAMN03766357, study PRJEB24113) | microbial mat metagenome | isolation source: enrichment culture HLUCC-O from microbial mat sample contains cyanobacterium... | reverse complement strand
GGGGTGGGTCATTTTTGGATGATCACACTGGGCCACTTTTGAATGCACATTGACACCGGGCCAAGGTGCGCCAGTTCATCGGCATCCTGCGCGGGCTGGCGCTGAGGCAACGGTGTGCTGTCATGCTGCTGGGGCACCCGTCGCTCACGGGCCTATCCAGTGGCACCGGCACGTCCGGCTCGACAGCTTGGAACAACTCCGTTCGGTCGCGGCTCTACCTGTCACGCATCATTCAGGATGGATACGAGCCTGACCCTGACAAGCGCGTCATGTCCACCAAGAAGGCGAATTACGGGCGCATAGGCGGCGAGATCAACATGACATGGCGCGAAGGCGTGTTCGTGCCCGATGAGCAACCGACCGGGCTTGATGCGCTGGCCGTGAATGCCAAGGCGGAGCGCGTATTCCTCACGCTGCTGGGCAAGCTGACCGAGCAAGGGCGGCGCGTCAACGCAGCGGGCGGGCAAGCCTACGCGCCCAAGGTGTTCTCAGATCACCCCGACAATGAAGGCGTCACCAAGCGCGCATTCAAGGCGGCGATGGAGCGCCTGCTGTCGGCTGGCAAGCTGCGCGTGGCCGAGGATGGACCGCCTTCCAAGCGGCGCACGCATCTGGAGGTGACGGAATGAGCGTAGTTTCCAACCCCGTTCCAACCGCCTTCCAACCCCGTTCCAACCCCCTGTTCGCACACACCCCTTATACCCCGGGAAGTGTGCGCACCCTTGGAGGGATGCGCACTTCCTTGCCAGTGGTCCCAATGGGGCGGTTTCTATGCAGGCGTGTAACCGACCGCCCAACTGTTCCGTTCTCTCTCCGAAAAAAATTCCGGGGGGCGATCTGATGGCAAGGGCATCGAAAGAGGCATCGGCCGCACTGCGCTTTCTGTCGCGGCTCACGGTTCCCGAGGGGCGCACGGCCGGGAAGCGTTTGAAGCTGGCGAGCTATCAGAAGGACTTTGTGCGCGGGGCCTTCGCAAAGGGCACGGCCGTGGGGCTGTTGTCGATCGGTCGCGGCAACGCCAAAACGGCGCTTTCGTCGGGCCTGTCGCTGGGGCACCTGATGGGCGAGATCGCACCGCAGCCCAAGCGGGAAATCATCTTCGCGGCCCGGAACCGGGATCAAGCCAAGATCGCCTTTGGCTTTCTGGTCGGGTTCATTGAGGGGCTGCCCGAGGAAGAACAGGAACAATTCACGATCCGGCGCGGCTCCAAGCTGGAGGTGGAGACGGCCGAGAATGGCGGCGGGCTGGCGCGCGTGATCGCAGCGGACGGCAAGTCGATCCTGGGCGGTGCTCCGACGCTGGCAATCCTTGACGAACGGGCCGCATGGGAAAAGGAAAAGGGCGACAATCTCGAAAACGCAATCCTGTCGGGGCTGGGCAAAAGAGACGGCCGGGCGCTGATTATCTCGACCAGTGCGCCGGATGATGCGAACACCTTTTCCCGCTGGCTGGATGAACCGCCACCCGGCAGCTATGTGCAGGAACACCGGCCCGAGCCGGGCTTGCCGCCTGACGATCTGGAAAGCCTGCTGATCGCCAATCCGGGCGCGCGGCAGAATATCGGCTCAACCCCGGAATGGCTGGTCGCGCAGGCGCGGCGGGCGATGGCGCGGGGCGGTTCGGCGCTGTCATCGTTCCGCAATCTCAACCGCAATGAGCGTGTCGCGTCCGACGATAGATCGGTGCTGGTGACAACCGACGAATGGCTTGCGGCCGAGATCGCGCCCGATGCTCTGCCCGAACGGGCCGGGCCTGTCGTTCTGGGCATTGATCTGGGCGGTTCGCGCAGCATGTCGGCGGCGGCGCTGTTCTGGCCTGAGACGGCGCGGCTTGAATGCGTGGCAGCCTTCCCGACGAAACCCGGCCTTGCGGATCGTGGCGCGGCGGACGGCGTGTCGGGCCGCTATGTCGAAATGAGCGACCGGGGCGAGCTGGTGACAATGGGCGACACGACCGTGCCCGTTGACCGCTTCCTTGCGGACGTTGTGGCGCTGCTGGACGGGCAGGCACCGGCCGCAATCGTGGGCGACCGTTTCCGCCATGCGGAGTTTGTCGAGGCGCTGCGCGGGGCCGGGCTGGAGCGCGTGCCTTGCGTCTGGCGCGGCATGGGCTGGCGCGACGGCTCCGAGGATGTGGAGCGGTTCCGGCGGGCGCTGTTCGAGGGCAAGGTGCGCACCCTGCCGTCGCTGCTGCTGCGTTCCGCCTTCGCGGACGCAATCACAATCGTTGACCCGGCAGGCAATCACAAACTGGCAAAGGGCCGCTCGACCGGCCGGATCGACGCGGCGGCGGCAACGGTGCTGGCCGTGGCGCAGGGCGTCCGAATGATCGGCGCACCGAAAAGCAAAGGAGGGCGGATCGCATGGACCTGACCGCAAGAGCAAGCCGGATCATCGCGGCGCAGGGGCGCGCGGTGACATTGAAACGCGAGACACCGGGCGAACCTGACGGTTTCGGCGGCACGTTGCCGGGCACGGTGACAGACTATCCCGCGACGGCCGCAACGGCGCGCTACGGCGAAGAGCTGGCCGCAATCGCGGGCGGGCTGTTCGAGGTGGGCGACCTGCGCCTGTTCATGGCGGTGGACGTGGCGGTGACACCGCAGGTTGACGACCGCGTGGCGGCTGAGGGCGAGGATTATCGCGTGGTGCGCGTCTCGCCTGTCGGGACGGCGGGCACGGCTCATTACTACGACATGCAGGTGCGACGTGACCCGGCGGTATAGCAGGCATATCACGCGCGGCCCGCGTTGGCGGGCGTTGCGGCTGGAGGCGCTGCGCCGCGACGGCTGGGCCTGCGTCCAGTGCGGCGGGCGGCACCGGCTGGAGATCGACCATATCGAGGCGGTGCGCACCGCGCCGGAACGCGCCTTCGACCTGACCAATCTGCAAACGCTCTGCGCGTCCTGTCACACGCGCAAGACCCGAATTGAGTGCGGGCGTCCCGTTCTCAGTCCCGAGCGCCAGCAATGGCGCGACCTGCTGACCATGCAGGGCAACCTTTCGAGCACAGGAGATCAAAATGCTTGAATCGAAGAAACTGGAGCTTCGCCGCTCCGAAATCCGGCAAGAGCTGGCAACGCTGGCAGCCAAGCCGGAACCGACCGAGGATGAAGTGCGCAGCATGGAATCGCTCGACAAGGAATATCGCACGGCCGAGACCCGCTATCGCGCGGCGCTCATTGCTGAGGATGAGGAACGGCGGGAAGCCGGGGCCGATCTGGAAACCCGGTCAAGCCGGGAATGGGCCGAGGTCATGGCGGGCTTTGAAATGCGCCAAGTGGCCCTTGCTCTGGATGAAGGCCGCGCCCTTGAGGGGCAGACGGGCGAGATCGTCACCGAACTGCGGTCGCGCGGCGGCTATCGCGGCGTTCCGATTCCGTGGGAAGCCCTGGAAATCCGGGCCGGTGAAACCGTGGCGAGCGGCACCCCCGATCCGATCCGCACGGCCCCGATCATCGAGCGGCTTTTCGCGGGATCGGTCGCGGCCCGCATGGGTGGCCAGATGGTCAACGTGGGCGTGGGCGAGGTCGAATATCCCGTTGCCACGTCCAGCGTGACGGCGGGGTGGGCGACTTCGGAAACCGGCAATGTGACCGGCCCGAGTGCCTACACGACCGTTGATCGGCCCTTGAAGCCGGATCACAATTTGGGCGTCCAGATGCGCATCACGCGCAGGACGCTCAAGCAATCCGGCAGCGGGCTTGAGCAAGCGGTGCGGCGCGACATGAACGGCGCTATCGAGGAAGCCCTTGACCGCGCCGTGTTCTTGGGCAGCGGATCGGCAGGCGAGCCGACCGGCCTTTTCGCGGGTGCGTCCGGCTGGGGCATCAATGAGGAAGCCGTGGGCGCGGCCCCGACCTGGGGGGCGTTCCGGTCCGAGGTGGTCAGCTTCATCACCGGCAACGCGGCCAGCGGCCCCGGCGATGTGCGGCTGCTGATCCGGCCCGAGGTCTGGGACACGATGGATGCGGACATTTGGGACGCGGGCAGCGGGATCACTGAATGGAATCGTCTGACGAGTGCGCTGGGCAGCGTGACCATGAGCCACAACGCCCTTGCCGATCCGACCGGCGATCCGGCGGCGACAAGCGCGGTCCTGACGACCACGGCGGGCGGTGTTCCCCCGTTCTTCGTGGGGACGTGGGGCGCAATCGACCTGGTCCGCGATCCGTTTTCGGATGCGCAATCGGGCGGGCTTCGGCTCACGGCGCTGGCCACGATGGACGTGACCATTTCCCGCGCGGTGCAAACCCGCATCCTGACGGGCATTCAGTGATGCTCTGGGGCGGTGTAGCAGGCGGCGCGCTGGAGCTGCGCCGCCTTGACGGGGGGCGCGTTCGCATTGCGGGCGCGTTCCCCTACGGTTCGCCTGCCGAGCTGGGCCGGGGGCGTGTGGAGGTTATCGCTTCCCGCGCCTTCGCGGCCCGGCTGGAGGCTGGCGAGGATGTTCACCTGCTGAGCGGGCACGACTTCGAGAAACCGCTTGCCAGCCGCGCGGCGGGCACGCTGGAGCTGCGCGACAATGACGACGCTCTGAGCTTCGAGGCGACAATCTCACCCGAAACGACATGGGCGCGCGACTTTCTGGCGGCGCATGACGCGGGGCTGATCCGGGGCCTATCGCCCGGCTTTCGCGTCTCGCCCGATGGCGAGCGGATCGAAGCCCGGTCGGGCGTGGTGCGGCGCACGATCACGGCGGCGGACCTGTTCGAGCTGAGCGCGGTCACGCGGCCCGCATATGGCGGCGCGCAGATCGAGGCGCGGAATTGGAATGCGACCGAGGCGGCACCCGATGACGGGCTGCGCCGGGCGCTCAATCGCTGGAGGGCATGATGGAGATTTTGCAACGCGACGAGGCCGTGCCCGCGTCCTATCCCGCGATTCCGTCCGGGCTTTCAACGGAGGCGATGATGCTGGACGCGGCGGCGCTCTGGGCGCGGATCGAGGCGCACACGGCGCACCGCTTCACAACGCGCGAGGTGGTCTGGACGGTGGAAGGGCCGGGCGAGTTCAAGCCCGATCTGCAACCCGCCACGATCACGGCGCGCGAGGTCTGGGACGGCGTGGCATGGATCACGGCGAGCCTGTCGGACGGGCCGCTAGGCGGCGTCCTGCTGAACGGTGAAGGGCCTTACAGGATCACGGCGGACGTGGGCGGCGGCGACGTGCCTGCGCCCGTCTCCGAGGCTTACAGGCGCTTGGCCGAGTATCTGGCCGAGGATGGCAACCCGGCGGGCGCATCAAGCTACAGCTACAAGCTGGGCGACGTGGAAGAAACGACACAACGCAGCCCGGCGCATGTCGCGCGGGCGCTGCAAAACTCAGGCGCGGCCGATCTGCTGCGCACGTTTAGGAGGGCCTGACAATGGGTATTCTCGACATATTCAAGCGCAAGGCACCGGAAACGCGGGCGAGCGCGTCAGGCTTCACGGCCGAAATCATGTCGGCGCGGGAAAGCTATATCAGCGGGCGGCGTGGGCTGGCCGAGCTGACCGCGACGGCGCAGACATGCGTTTCTCTTTGGGAAGGCGCGATGACGCTGGCCGAGATCAACGGAACCGACCTGATCGGGCGGCGCGTGCTGGCGATGGCCGGGCGCAGTCTGGCGCTGCGCGGCGAAGCGGTGTTCCTGATCCGCGACGACCGGCTTGTGCCCGTATCGGATTGGGATTTGTCCACCCGCGACGGTGAGCCGCGCGCCTACCGGCTGAGCGTGTCGGAAGCGGGCGGCGGGCGCACGCAAACCGCCTTGGCGGGCGAGGTGCTGCATATCCGTATCGGATCTGATCCGGTCGCGCCTTGGCTGGGCGTGGCACCGCTCAAGCGGGCGCAGCTCACGGCCGGAATGTTGCACGCGGTCGAGACGGCGCTTTCTGAGGCGTTTGAAAACATGCCGCTGGGTTCGCAGATCGTGCCTTTCCCCGAAACCGAGGATACCGACCTGACCAAACTTGCGCGGGGCTTCAAGGGCGCGCGCGGCAAGCTGCTCTTGCGCGAGTCGGTGCAGGTGACGGCGGCGGGCGGGCCTGCCCCTGCGCAGGACTGGAGGCCGAGCGACGTAACCCCGGACCTGAGCCGGGCCATGACGCGGGAAACGCTCACAGCGGCGCGAGATGCGATTTGCGGCGCGTTCGGGGTTCTGCCGGGCTTGCTCTACAACGCGAACGGGGCCGCTTGTGCGCGAAGCACAGCGCCACCTTGCGACATACACGCTCCAGCCGGTCGCGGCGCTCTTGGCCGAAGAAGCAATGCTAAAGCTGGGCCAGCCGGTCGCGGTGGACGTGATGCAGCCGCTGCAAGCCTATGACGCGGGCGGACGTGCCCGCGCGGCGGCCGGGATCGTTCAGGCGCTGGCGCAGGCGAAAGAGGCGGGCGTTGATGCTGACACGGCAATGAAGCTGGTGGGCTGGAATGCCGAGGGCTAAGCGGCAAAAGGTCAGATCGGCGCAACGCATGGCAACGACAATGGCGGTTGTCATTGTTCGCGACTTTCGCGACGGCGTGATCGGTTCCAAGTTCGCCTATGAAGGCTGTTTCATTGCGGAATTGAGATCGTCGCTTTGCCTTGCGGGCTGGCCGTGGCCGGTGGCCGATCAAGCGGCGCGCAATGTCGTGGCCGAGGCGCTAAGGCTGGCGCGGGCATCTAGGCCAACATGGGCCGAGGGGCAGCGGGCCTTTGTCGGTGTCGAGGTCAAGGATTCCGTCTGTCGCCAATGTGGCGTCGGACTGCGCGAAAGGCAGGTGCACTATTGCTCCAACAGGTGCGCGAAGGCGTGGAACGCGGCGTTCAATGCAGAAGCGGCTTAGCTTTCTGGAGCCGCCCGCGTTCTGCGAGTGGTGCGGTAGCCAACTGCCGCCCGAGGCCGAGCGCGTGCACAACAAGGTCTACTGCACCCCGGATTGCCTTGCGGCGCATTACCGCGAGCTGCGCAAGAACCCTGTCAGGCAACTTGATTGTGCCTTTTGTGGCGCGGCGTTCAAGACGACCGACCCGCGCAAGAGATCATGTTCACCGCGCTGCGCCAAGCGGCACTACAAAGCGAGCAAGCGCGCCCCCCTTGATCCGCGCACTTGCCCCGAGTGTGGCACTACGTTTCAGCCCCGGCGGGCAACGCATGTGTTCTGTCGTCACACCTGCGCCTGCGTCTATGGCAACCGGCGCAGGCGGCGGGCCAAGGGCTGACCCGCTTTGCCTGTTGGCGGGTAGGTTGCGACAACCTTCTGCCTATATCGGATTAATATATTGATTATAAACATTAATTTTATGATATGTGGCGGAGACGATGGGATTCGAACCCACGAGACCCTTCCGGGCCTACTCCCTTAGCAGGGGAGCGCCTTCGACCACTCGGCCACGTCTCCGATGCCTCGTTTAAAGATCTGGTGGCACCGGGACAAGGGGCAATCAAGATAAATCACGTCGGGTCGGGGCAATTATTCACAACCGCTGCGATAGCGTTGTCGCCACGCTTGCGAGGAAGACACGCGTCTCATATTGGCCAAACCCTCGAGTTTCAACCTTTTCCTGGCTGCGAGACGATCCCCAAACGGCTTCTCTGATGGCTGACGGAGTTCAAAAACTGTCCTTGGCCTTGCGCACGGCGGCGAAGACCTTTGCCGGGTCGGCGCCGGTCAGCCCGACGGAGGACTGCACTTCGGCGACGTGCCCGCGCAGAAAGGGGTTGGTGTCAAGCTCCAGTTGCAGCGTGGAGGGCACGGTGAAGCGGCCTTCGGCGCGGGTGGCCTCGATTTCCTTGGCGCGCTGTTGCAGGGTCGGGTTTCCGGGTTCGATCGAGAGCGCAAAACGGGCATTGGCGGCGGTATATTCGTGGCCCGAACAGATCAACGTGTCGGGGGCGAGGGCGGCGAGTTTCGACAGGCTGTCAAACATCTGCGCGGCATTGCCCTCGACGAGCCGACCGCAGCCCAATGCCATCAGGCTGTCGCCGGTGAAGGCATAGCCCGATTCGGGGAAGTGATAGGCGATGTGGCCGACGGTGTGGCCGGGCACGTCGATCACGCCGATCCATTCGATGCCCACGGTAATGGTCTCGCCCTCTTTTACCTTGAGATCGAGAGGTGGCAGGCGGTGGGCATCGGCGGCCGCACCGATCACGACCGCCTCGGGCCAGTCGCGTTTCAGTGCGCCAAAGCCTTCGACGTGATCGTGATGGTGATGTGTGAGCAGGATATGGGTGAGCGTCAAGTCACGCCGTTCCAGTTCGGCGGCGATGGGGGCCGCTTCGGGCACGTCCACGAGAGCAGTGTCGCCTGTATCGGGGTCATGGACCAGAAAGGCGTAGTTGTCCGACAGGCAGGGGATTGTGACGAGATCGAAGGCCATGGCGTTTCGCGCTCCTGTTGATATTGTAGGGGCCAGAGTGACCGATCCGGAGCCGGGCCGCAATGCATCTTGATGTGCAGGATCTGCGCAACTTCTATTACCGTAGCACGTTGGGGCGGGCAGCGCAGGATGTGATCCGCGGGCAGATGCTTGAATTCTGGCCCGAGGCCAAGGGTCAGACAGTGGTGGGCTTTGGCTTTGCGGTGCCGCTCTTGCGACCCTACCTGGCCGAGTCGCGGCGGGTTGTGGCGCTGATGCCGGGGCCTCAGGGGGTGATGGCGTGGCCCTCGGGCATGCCCAATGTCAGCGTACTGAGCGAGGAGACGCATTGGCCGATCGAGACGGGGCGGGTAGACAAGCTTGTCGTGTTGCACGGGCTGGAGACCAGCGAGATGCCGAGCGCGGTGTTGCAGGAATGCTATCGGGTGCTGGGGCCGGGGGGCAAGGTGCTCTTTATCCTGCCCAACAGGGCCGGGCTGTGGAGTCGCAATGACCGCACGCCGTTTGGCTATGGCCGGCCTTACACGCTGGGCCAGCTTGATGCGCAACTCAAGGCGCATGGGTTCCTTGCGGGAGAACAGCGCACGACGCTCTATCAGCCGCCGAGCGCGCGGCGGTTCTGGCGCAGGACCGCTCCCTTCTGGGAGCGGGTGGGCCGGTCGGTGCCGATGATCGCACCGGGCGGTGTCCTGATGGTGGAGGCGTCGAAGCGGGTACCTGCTCCGAGCGGCGGGCTGGGCGTTCGGGCCCAGCGTCCGATCTCGATTCTCGACCCCAAGCCAGACGCCAAGCCGGCCTAGTCGAAGGGTCGCCGCGTCTGTGCGTCGCGCTTCGGATCAGCGGCGGATCTCGACCGAACCGGCGATCGGGCCGGTGAGGGTGAGCGAGGGATTTTGATTGATCTGGCCGAATTCACGCCGTGCCCCGGTGTCGGGGTCGGTGAAGTATCCTTCATTGCCGAGCCAGATCCAAGCGATAGCACGAAAATCGGGCGCACCGAGGCTGGTTGCGAATTTCGCGGTAATTGCGCCGGGGCTGAGTGGTGGGCTGCCTGGTGGTGACTGGACCAGCACAATCGAGCTGTGGGTATCACTGGACCCGGCGGTTTCGGTCGTTTCGATGAAACGGATTGCATGGACCGGACCCTGCGTCGCGGGGGGCAGCTTGATAGAAATCCGAGAGTCGGGATGGCTCAGATCGAAAAAGCGTTCGGGTGGTGGACCGTCTCGCCGCCAGTCATGGCACGGAGCAAAGCAATGACGGACGGATTCCGACTGCGACCTGTCGCCCGAGGCGGACGCGGGCGGGTATAGACCTTCTCCCTTAAGAGCGCCGGCAGTGATCGCGGCGGGGGCAGTATGAGGAACTGGTGGGGGCGTGAGGGTCTTGCTGTCACTCAGCGACAAGAGCACCACCGCGTCGCTCGGCAAATTGGACAGACCGGGCAGGTGTATCAGCAATGGCGGCGCATTGGGCATGACCGAAAGCGAGAGTTCGATGCGGTTTGCGGCCTCGTTGTGATGCTGGCTGAGTTGGGGAGTGGACCTGTCAAGCAAGGCATCGGGCAGGGCGATTACGATCATGTCCTCGTCCGGGTCGAAGCCCGGCATCTCGCATGGCGATTCGGGATAGGCGATGGAGATGTCCATGAACTGCATTCTTGAATGACCGAAATGACCATGAAACCTGCTGCGTGCCGTCACGCGCGGTGCACGCCAGTTTCGCGATCCCCGGGGGCAGAGTCAAACCATCCCTGACATGCAAATGGCACCCTTTGCGGGGGGCTCGCGTGTCTGGTAGCGTTAACGATTCAAAGGCCAGATCGCCGCCGCAACGACAAGGAATCGCGAAATCGGACCCGAATGTTCGCATTTTTCGCGCGCTGTTTTTTGTGCAAACGGTCGCACTTCTGTTAAATATCTGAAAACACGTTATATTCATGGGTGCAGGATTCGATTATAGCAGGTTGCTAGGTTCGATGGGCTCTGCTACACCCGCCCCGATTTCGACGTTTTGCGAGAGCAAGGCGACCAACGCCCCCGGATGCCATGCGGCTGGAGCAAAGGCTCTGCGCCGTGTGTGGTGTGTCAAACCGGGGCCAGAAAATCGGAAGGGTGGACGTGTCCGAACCAGCTTCGATCTCAACCGGCATCGCTGCGCGCTATGCCACGGCCGTGTTTGAACTGGCCAAGGAATCCGATAATTTGGCTGACTTGGAAGGCGATATTGCCGCGCTTGAAGATGCGCTGGCCAAAAGTGCCGATTTCAATTCGCTGATCTCGTCGCCGCTCCATTCACGAGACGTGCAAGCCAGGGCAATGTCCGCGATCGCGGACAAGATGGGCCTTTCGCAAACGATGGCCAGTACGCTTGCTCTGATGGCCGCCAAGCGCCGGCTTTTCGTTCTGCCCCAGCTTGTCCGGGCCCTGCGCGCCGCGATTGCCAAGGACAAGGGCGAGGTGACAGCGGATGTGGTGAGTGCCAAGCCCCTGACCAAGACCCAGGAGAGCAAGCTTGCCAAATCGCTCAAGTCCAGCTTCGGCAAGGACGCGATCATAAATTCGACCGTCGATGAAAGCCTCATCGGCGGTCTTGTCGTCAAGGTAGGTTCGAAGATGATCGACACGTCGATCCGCTCGCGCCTGAATTCTCTCCAGAATGCAATGAAAGAGGTCGGATAAATGGGTATCCAAGCAGCAGAGATTTCTGCGATCCTGAAGGACCAGATCAAGAATTTCGGCAAGGATGCCGAGGTTGCCGAGATCGGCCGGGTGCTGTCGGTTGGCGACGGGATTGCCCGTGTTCACGGGCTGGACAAGGTTCAGGCCGGTGAGATGGTCGAATTCCCCGGTGGTATCCGGGGCATGGCGCTCAACCTCGAAACCGACAATGTGGGGATCGTGATCTTCGGATCTGACCGCGACATCAAGGAAGGCGATACCGTAAAGCGCACCAACGCGATCGTGGATGTGCCGGTTGGCGATGAGCTTCTGGGACGCGTGGTGGATGGGCTTGGCAATCCGATCGACGGCAAGGGGGCGATCGAAACCTCCGAGCGCAGCCTGGCCGATGTGAAGGCGCCGGGCATTATCCCGCGTAAATCGGTGCACGAGCCGATGGCCACTGGCCTCAAGGCCGTCGACTCGATGATCCCGATCGGGCGCGGTCAGCGTGAATTGATCATCGGTGACCGCCAGACCGGCAAGACCGCGGTGGCGCTCGACACGATCCTCAACCAGAAGACCTATAACGACGCGGCCGGAGACGACGAGAGCAAGAAGCTCTATTGTGTTTACGTGGCAGTCGGCCAGAAGCGTTCCACGGTTGCGCAGCTTGTCAAGAAACTCGAGGAGACCGGCGCGATCGACTATTCGATCGTGGTGGCGGCGACGGCCTCGGACCCTGCGCCGATGCAGTTTCTAGCCCCCTATGCGGCCACCGCGATGGCCGAGCATTTCCGCGACAACGGGCGCCACGCGCTGATCATTTACGATGACTTGTCGAAACAGGCCGTGGCCTATCGTCAGATGTCGCTCCTGCTGCGCCGTCCGCCGGGACGTGAAGCCTATCCGGGCGACGTGTTCTACCTTCACTCGCGTTTGCTGGAACGCTCGGCCAAGCTCAACGAGGATCATGGTTCGGGCTCTCTCACGGCGCTGCCGATCATCGAGACACAGGCTGGGGACATCTCGGATTTCATCTCGACCAACGTGATTTCGATCACTGACGGGCAGATCTTCCTAGAGACCGATCTCTTCTATCAGGGCGTGCGCCCGGCCGTGAATACCGGCCTTTCGGTGAGCCGTGTTGGCGGTTCGGCCCAGACCAATGCGATGAAATCGGTTGCCGGCCCGGTGAAGCTGGAACTGGCGCAATATCGAGAGATGGCGGCCTTTGCGCAATTCGGGTCCGACCTCGATGCGGCGACGCAGCAGTTGCTGAACCGCGGTGAGCGTCTGACCGAGCTGATGAAGCAGGCGCAATACTCGCCGCTGACCAATGCCGAGATCGTCTGCGTGATCTATGCGGGCACCAAGGGTTATCTCGACAAGCTGCCGGTGAGCGATGTCGGGCGGTTTGAGCAGGGGCTGCTTGCGCATCTGCGCAGCAAGCACAAGGATGTACTCGACTACATCACCAAGGAGGATCCCAAGATCAAGGGAGACGCCGAGGACAAGATCAAGGCCGCGATTGACGAGTTCGCCGCAGACTTCGCGTAAGGGGAGATCGGGCAATGGCCAGTCTCAAGGACCTGAAAAACCGGATCTCGTCGGTCAAGTCGACCCGCAAGATCACCAAGGCCATGCAGATGGTCGCCGCGGCAAAACTGCGCCGGGCGCAGGAGGCCGCGGAGATGTCGCGGCCTTACACCGAGCGGTTCAACGCGGTGATCGCCAAGCTCGCCGCGTCGGTGGGTGACGCCGAGAACGCGCCGCCGCTTCTGGCTGGAACTGGCTCGGACAACGTGCATCTTCTGGTGGTGATGACCGCGGAGCGCGGCCTGTGCGGCGGTTTCAATGCAAATATCGCCAAGCTTGCAAAGGCCGAAGCGTCGAAGCTGGCGGCCGAAGGCAAGACAGTCAAGATCATCACCGTCGGCAAGAAGGGCCGCGACGCGATGAAACGCGACTATGGCGATCTGTTCATCGACCATGTCGACCTGAGCGAGGTCAAGCGCGTGGGCTTTGGCGATGCGCAGGCGATCGCGGCCAACGTTCTCGAACGGTTCGACGCGGGCGAGTTCGACGTGGCCAAGATCTTCTTTTCGCGGTTCGAAAACGTAGTCTCGCAGATCCCCACCATGCAACAGGTCATTCCGGCTGAAGTGGGCGACGAGGCGGCAGCCGACGCGGACAGCTTCTATGACTACGAGCCCGACGAGACCGAGATTCTGTCCGAGCTTCTACCCCGCGGAGTCGCAACGCAGATCTTCAGCGCCTTGTTGGAGAATGGCGCCTCCGAGCAGGGCGCACGGATGTCGGCGATGGACAATGCAACCCGCAATGCGGGTGAGATGATCGACAAGCTGACCATCGAATACAACCGCTCGCGTCAGGCCGTGATCACCAACGAGCTGATTGAAATCATTTCCGGCGCGGAAGCGCTGTAAGACAAACCGGAGACGAAACACATGGCAAACGCAAAAGGCAAAGTCACGCAGGTGATTGGCGCCGTGGTGGACGTGCAGTTCGACGATCACCTGCCGGCGATCCTCAACGCGCTGGAAACCGACAACAATGGCAAGACGCTGGTCCTCGAAGTGGCGCAGCACCTGGGCGAGAATACAGTGCGCACGATCGCGATGGATGCGACCGAGGGCCTGGTGCGCGGCCAGGAGGTGACTGACACCGATGCACCGATCATGGTTCCTGTGGGCACAGCCACGCTGGGCCGGATCCTCAACGTGATCGGCGAGCCAGTCGATGAGAAGGGCCCGATTGAAGCCGAAGAAAAGCGCGCCATTCACCAACCTGCCCCGGATTTCTCCGACCAGTCCACCGAGTCGGAGATCCTCGTGACAGGGATCAAGGTCGTCGACCTGCTGGCTCCCTATGCCAAGGGCGGCAAGATCGGCCTTTTTGGCGGCGCCGGCGTTGGCAAGACGGTTCTGATCCAGGAGTTGATCAACAACATCGCCAAGGTGCATTCGGGCCTCTCGGTCTTTGCCGGTGTCGGTGAACGGACCCGTGAGGGCAATGACCTTTACCACGAGATGATCGATTCCGGCGTTCTGACCCCTGACAATCTGGCCGATTCCAAGATCGCGCTGGTCTATGGTCAGATGAACGAGCCGCCGGGTGCGCGTGCGCGTGTGGCGCTGACGGGACTGACACTTGCCGAGCAGTTCCGCGACGCATCGGGTGCGGACGTTCTTTTCTTTGTCGACAACATCTTCCGCTTCACGCAGGCAGGTTCCGAGATGTCGGCCCTGCTGGGCCGTATCCCCTCTGCCGTGGGCTATCAGCCCACGCTGGCCACCGACATGGGTGCCATGCAAGAGCGGATCACCTCGACGACCAATGGCTCGATCACCTCGATCCAGGCTGTCTATGTCCCTGCGGACGACCTGACCGACCCGGCGCCTGCAACGACCTTTGCCCACCTCGATGCGACCACGGTGCTTAACCGTGCAATCTCGGAACTGGGTATCTACCCGGCCGTGGATCCGCTCGATTCGACCTCGCGGCTGATGGACCCGCTGATTATCGGCGAGGAGCATTACAGCGTGGCTCGCGACGTGCAGGAAATCCTGCAGCGCTACAAGGCGCTCCAGGACATCATCGCGATCCTCGGCATGGACGAGCTTAGCGAAGAGGACAAGCTGACCGTGGCACGGGCGCGCAAGATCCAGCGCTTCCTGTCCCAGCCGTTTGACGTGGCCAAGGTCTTTACTGGCTCTGACGGTGTGCAGGTTCCGCTCGAAAAGACCATCGACAGCTTCAAGCGGGTCGTGGCGGGCGAGTTCGACCACCTGCCCGAAGGCGCGTTCTACATGGTTGGTGATATCGACGATGTGATCGCAAAAGCCGAGAAGCTGGCCGCTGACGCTGCGTGATCCCGGGCGTCCCCCGGTTGTTTATATGGGCGGGGGGCTTCGCCTGGAAAGGAGATGAACATGGCTGATACGATGCAATTCCATCTGGTGAGTCCCGAGCGCCAACTGGCCTCTCTTGCGGTGGCGGAAATTCAGATGCCGGGCGCAGATGGCGATCTCACGGCGATGCCGGGCCATGCGCCTTTGATCACGACGTTGCGACCCGGTGTGGTTCGGGTGAAAGGTCCCGAAGGTGAAGCGGCGTTTCTCGTGACCGGCGGTTTTGCCGAGATCGGCGCCGATACCGCAAGCGTCCTGGCCGAGCTTGCCAAACCGGTCGCTGATGCATCGGCGGCTGATCTTGATCCGCTGATCGAGGCGACCACGGCGACGGCGACCGAAGCGTCGGGAGCCGCGCGTGACCGGGCCGACAAGCAACTGGCCGATCTCAAGGCTTTGCGTGACATGGTGGCTGGCTGACACCGGACGACTGGACAGGCGGAAGATCTAGGAAAGGCTCTGATCTATATCAGGGCCTTTTTCTTTTGCAAAACAGGAAATTTGAGGCGAGTCTTGAAGCTGATCGTTTGGATCTGCGGAGAAAATGCCGCGAAAGGCGAAGCATGAAACGGCTTACGGCAAACACGATTGGCATCCTTCAGGGAGACGAAACACTATTCGAGGATTTCGAGGATGGCGGTGAAATGTGGACCGGGACGGGCCAGCGTGAGCGGCGCAAACCGGTCCAGTTTTCCGAAGCCTTCACCGAAGCGCCGGTAGTCCATTGTTCCTTGTCACTTTGGGATGTTGACAACGGGGCCAACATTCGGGCCCATGTTGAGGCTGAGAATGTTCACGGTGAGGGTTTCGAACTAGTGTTTCGGACATGGGGCGACACGAGGATCGCACGTGTGCGCCTGGCGTGGATCGCGATCGGGCCATTGGCCAACGAAGATGATTGGGAACTCTACTGACACCTGTTCTCAGGATTATAATCAGAAAATACCCTCGTAAATCGGCTCCAGCATCTCGGTGTCAAACAATGAACTGACGCTGGTACCATTCCAGATGTTCAGAATCGCCTGGGCGAAAAGCGGTGCGGTGGGAAGGATGCGGATATTGGGTGCGGATCTTGTTGGCTCGCTGGCCTCGATGGAGTCAGTGATCACCAGAGATTTCATCACCGATTTGGTGATCCGTCCCACCGCGGGGCCCGAGAGCACCCCGTGCGAGATGTAGGAGTGGACCTCGCTGGCGCCATTCTGCATGATCACCTCGGCGGCCTTGCACAGCGTTCCGGCAGTGTCACAGATGTCATCCACGATGATGCAGCATTTTCCCTCGACATTGCCAATCACGGTCATCTCGGCCACCTCGCCGGGTTTTTCGCGGCGCTTGTCGACGATGGCGAGCGGGGCATTGATCCGCTTGGCTAGTTCACGTGCCCGGGCGACCCCGCCGACATCGGGCGAGATGACCATCACATCCGAGAGCCGGTCGGCGAACTGCTTAATGATATCAAGGGCAAAGAGTGGAGAAGCGTAAAGGTTGTCGACGGGAATGTCGAAAAACCCCTGGATCTGGGCCGCGTGGAGATCCATGGTCAGCACCCTTTCGATCCCCGCTCCCACGATCATGTTGGCAACGAGCTTGGCCGAGATCGGCGTGCGGGCCTTGGTGCGCCGATCCTGACGGGCATAGCCGAAATAGGGAATCACGGCGGTGGTGCGCGAGGCCGAGGACCGGCGCAACGCGTCGGACATGATGAGTAGTTCCATCAGGTTGTCATTGGCCGGATTCGAGGTCGGCTGAATGATGAACATGTCTTCGCCGCGAACATTCTCGAACACTTCGACAAAGATCTCGCCGTCGTTGAAGCGTTCAACTCGGGTATCGACAAGTTGGGTATTCACCCCTCTATGCATCGACATGCGCCGTGCAATGCCCTTGGCGAGAGTCAGGTTGGCATTGCCCGAAATGAGCTTCGGTTCCTTGGTGATTGGCATGGCGGCTTGGTCCCCGGGTGCGTCTGGCGTGACAGAATCGTGACGTTGACACCGCTTAGCATCTCTCTAGGGTCTGGCAAAGATGTGACGCCCCAGGTCTTGCGCGAAGGAGAGGAATTTGGCCCGGATCGAGTACTATTTTTCCACGCTGAGTCCCTATGCCTATCTGGCGGGTCGGCGGCTCGAGGAGATTGCTGCGCGGCACGGGGCTGCCATCACCTACAAACCGATGGACATTGCAGCCGTGTTTGTGCGCACCGGTGGTACGCCATTACCCGAGCGGCCCCCGGCGCGGCAGGCCTATCGGTTGCAGGAATTGCGCCGCCAGTCGCAGAAGGCAGGGTTGCCACTGACCCTGGAACCGGCCTTCTTTCCTACCAACCCGGCGCCCTCGTCTTATGCGATCATTGCGGCACAGGCGGCAGGTGGAGGTAATCTGGGGGTGCTGGTGCACGGCCTCTTGCGGGCTTGCTGGGCGGAGGAGCGCAATATTGCCGAGGAAGAGGTGGTGCAGGACTGCCTGCAGGCGGCGGGGTTCGATCCGGGATTGACCATGAGCGGACTTCTGAGCGGAGCCGAGACTTATGCCCGAAATACCGAGGACGCGGTTGCAGCGGGTGTGTTCGGTGCGCCATTCTATATCTGCGAGGATGGCGAGATGTTCTGGGGCCAGGACCGGCTGGAAGATCTCGATGCGCATCTGGCGGGTGAGCTCTAGGATGGTCAAGGACATTAGAGGCGGCCACCCGACATTCTGGACCGAGTTCGGCACTGGCCCGCGCCGGGCGCTTCTGATCCATTGTTCGCTGGCCCATTCCGGTGCATGGAAGGGGCTGGCTGCGCATCTGGGGAATGAACTGACGATGCGGGCCTATGACCTCCCGGGCCATGGGCGCAGCGATGACTGGACGCCTGCGCGCGACATGCAGGAGATGTCGGTTGCGATGGCGGCGGATGTGATCGGTGATGACGGGCCGATGGATGTGATCGGCCATTCCTTTGGCGCGACCGTGGCCTTGCGGCTGGCGATCGAGCGGCCGGAGCTGGTGCGCAGCCTCGTTCTGATCGAGAGTGTGTTCATCGCTGCGGCGCTGGCCGACAATCCGGAGCTGGTGTCACAGCATGATGAGATGAATGCTGGGTTCCGAGAGGCGCTGGTTGCGGGCGACCGGCGCGAAGCGGCGCGCGCCTTCATGCGCGATTGGGGCGACGGGCGACCGTGGGAGAGCCTGCCGCAAGAGCAGCGCGACACGCTGGCTGCAAAGATCCACCTGATCCAGGCCAATCAGGCGACGGTTCTGGAGGACCGCCCGCGGATTCTGGCGGATCGCAAGATCGAGGCGCTGGACGTGCCGGCGCTGTTGCTGCGCGGGGCTGAAAGCTCGGCCTTCGTGGGACCGACCCACGCTGCGATTGCTCGGCGGCTTCGCGGCGCGCGGGATGTGGCGATCGAGGGGGCCGGGCATATGGCGCCGATCACCCATCCGCGCGCGGTGGCCGACCTGGTCTCGGGTTTCCTCGCGGACGTGCCCGAGCGGGTGAACGCGGATTGAGCGGCGGCGGGGGGCGCTGCCCCCCGGGGCGCAAGACGCGTTGCGTCTTGTCGCCTTCCCCCCGGAGTATTTCGGGCAAGATGAAAGCGGAGTCAGCCCCGGGCCGCGGCGAGGAAGCGGTCGATTTCGCTATCGGGCATGGACCAGTCGCAGACCAAGCGGGCGGGGAGTGCCTCGTTGGGGTCGCCGCTGACCACGTTGTCGGCCAGAATGTGATAGACCGCACCCGCCGCGACAAGGCGCTGATGCATGGCACGGGGCATGTGGGTGTAGATCATGTTGGCGTCGGGCGTGCCGTCGATGTGAACGCCGGGCAAGTCGCGTAGGCCCTCAGCCAGGCGCGCGCAGCCCGCGTTGGCGCGCCGCGCGAGGTCGAGCCAGAGGTCGTCGGCGAGATAGGCCTGCATCTGGGCCGAGAGGTAACGGTGTTTAGAGAAGAGATGCCCGCCCCGCTTGCGGCGCAGTTCGAACTCCCACGCCGGGGCGGGATCGAAGAAGATCACCGCCTCGACGCCGATGCAGCCGTTCTTGGTGCCACCGAAGGAGACGACGTCGATACCCCGTTTCCATGTCATTTCGGCCGGGGTGCAGCCGAGCGCCACCAGCGCATTGGCAAAGCGCGCACCGTCGAGATGGGTCTTGAGCCCGTAATCGCGGGCGGTGGCGGTGAGCGCGGCGAGATCATCGAGGGAATAGACATGGCCGCGCTCGGTGACCTGGGTGATCGAGACGGGGCCGCGCTGCGGACCGTGGACGCCGCGGTTGCCCTCGTCCTCGATGGCGGTGCGCAGCGCGTCGGGGGTCATCCGGTCGCGGTCACCCACCAGGGTGAGCTTGGCCCCGCCGGTGTAGAACTCGGGCGCGTTGCACTCATCCTCGTGAATATGGGCAACTGGCGAACAGAAGATGGTTTGCCAGGGCGCGGTGAGGCTGGCCAGGGCGAGCGCATTGGCGGTGGTGCCGGTGGCGACGAGATAGACAGCGGCCTCTGGCGCCTCGAAGAGCGTGCGGATGCGCTCGCGGACCTCGTCCATGATCGCGTCGTCGCCATAGCCCATGGCATAGCCTTCGTTGGCGCGGCTGAGCGCGTCGAGAATGGCCGGGTGGGCCGGGCCGGAATTGTCGGAGGCAAAGAACATCAGGTAGGCTCCTCGATGATATGGTTTTCCCAGTCGTCCTCGTCGATCTCGAATTCGGGGACGGTGCGGTGCTGCATCGACACGCCGGCATCATGAACCGATTGCGCCGTGCCGGTCAAAAGCGGGTGCCAGTCTGGCAGGGGATCGCCCTGCCAGAGCCGTTTATAGGCACAGGTTTCGGGCAGCCAATAAGCGCTTCTTTCAATCGTGGCGGGGTCGAGCGTGATACACTCGGGCACGAACTGATGGCGGATCGTGTATTGAGCGCAGCGACAGGTCGTGTCGTCGAACAGGCGGCAGGCGACGCGGGTCAGCGCAACCTCGCCGGTTTCTTCATCTTCGAGCTTGTTGAGGCAACATTTGCCGCAGCCGTCGCAGAGCGCTTCCCATTCGGCACGGGTCATGCGGTCGAGCGGGGTCGATTCCCAAAAGCGAGGGCGCAGGCCGGTGCGGTCGATCGGGTCGGTCATGTCTGGGCGAGGATGTGGCGGGCGCGGGTGCAGTCGGCATCCATCTGCGCGATGAAGGCGTCGAGGCTTTCGAATTTTTCCTCGGGGCGCAGGTATTCGACCAGCCCCACCGAGAGCGCGGCGCCGTAGAGGTCACCCGAGAAATCGAAGAGGTAGGTTTCGAGATTTGGCGTCTCACCGTTGAACATCGGGCGCACCCCGATCGAGGCGGCACCGCGATAGCTTCCCTTGTGCGGTCCGTCTAGCACATCTACCAGCACGGCATAGACACCGAAGCGCGGCGGGTGCAGGCCGTCGATCGACATGTTGGCGGTGGGATAGCCCAGCTCGCGGCCGCGTTGGGCGCCACCGACCACGCGACCCTCGATCCGGTGCCAGTGGCCGAGCATGGCGGCGGCGTCACGTGAACGGCCTTCGCTCAGCGCGGTACGGATCGCCGTCGAAGACACTTCGCCCCGCTCGCCCTCGATCAACTTGGCGATGGTGACGCCAAAGCCCATTTGCGCGCCGAAAGTTCTGAGGTCATCGGCATTGCCCGAGCGGCCCTTGCCAAAGCAGAAATCGGCGCCAACGACGATATGTCGAAGGCCGAGCCCGTCGCGGATGATGCGGGCTGCGAATTCCTCGGGGGAAAGCGACGAGAGGGTGGCGTTGAAATTGAGCTCGTAGAGCCGCTCGACACCCAGTTTCTCAAGCCTGTGGGCGCGGGCGGCCGAGCCGGTCAGGCGAAAGGGCGGGGCCTCGGGTGCAAAGAACTGGCGTGGGTGCGGCTCGAATGTGACGATGCCGAGCGGCGCTCCGATCCGTGCGCCCTCGGTACGGGCAATGTCGATCACCGACTGGTGGCCGAGGTGCACACCATCGAAATTTCCGATGGCGGCCGAGGCGCCCTTGTCGGCGGGCGAGACGAATTGATGATCGCGGATGATGCGCATGGCGCGGGTCTAGCGGCGTGGCGGAGCAGGTGCAAGCGGGGAGCGCGCGCGCTGTGGGATTTCGGGCGCCCCTGCGGTCAGTCGAACTTGGTCGAAGGGGCCAGCACCGTCGCCTCGCCCACCAGCACCTTATTGCCGTCGACAAGGCAGCGGCAATCGAGCGTCACGCGGCGTTTGGCATGTTCGATGCCCACCACCTCGACCTCGGCCAGCACCATGTCGCCCGGGCGCACGGGGGCGAGGAACTTGAGGCTCTGGCCCATGTAGATCGTGCCGTGGCCGGGGAGCTGTTCGCCTATCACTGCCGAAATCAGCCCGGCGGTGAGCATGCCATGGGCAATACGGCCCTCGAAGATCGTGTCGCGGGCATAGTCGTCGTCGAGATGGACCGGGTTGCGGTCGGTCGAGACCTGCGCGAACATCTCGATATCTTCGTCGGTCACCACCTTTCGCAGGTGACGGGTCATGCCCATCTCGATTTCCTCTATGGTGATGGTTCCGCGTGGCAGGTTATCCAACATTCCGCCCTCCAAAGGCTGGTCTTTTGCGCAACTTTCAGGTGTCCTGATGGCCCATTTTGGAACTTTATTGCTTTGCAGATGCAGAAAGGCAAGCCCTGATTTGGTTTAGCGTAGCTGTCCAATGGCATAGTCGGGCGTAATCTTCTCGGTGGAAAGATAGGCGTCGAGCGCCTCCTTGTCGGGTTGCTGCGTTGTCTTGGTGATCTCGCGGGCCAGACCGCCAGTGATGTAAAGGGAATCGATCTCTTCGCCCATCGCCCCCTGGATGTCAGTGTGCAACCCGTCGCCGATGGCGAGGATGCGACTGTCGGAGGGTGGCGGCCCGAGTTCTGCCAGACGGCGGCGCGCAAGATCGTAGATCGGCGGATGGGGTTTTCCGAAATAGAGGCTTTCTCCGCCCATTTCGGTATAGAGCCGGGCCAGCGCCCCGGCGCACCATTCGCGCACCTCGCCACGATCGACCACGATATCGGGATTGGCGCAGAGCAGTTTCAGCCCCTTCTGCTTGGCGTAGAGAAAGGTGGGGCGGTTCACATCCGGGTCGGCCAGGGGATCGTCGGGACCGCAGCAGACGATGCCTTCGGCCTCCTGCAATGGGACAAGCTGGATATCGACCGGGTTCTCGATCACTTGCATCGGTTCGAAGAAGTCTTCGTCGCGGTCCCATTCGCCCATGAATAGTACCTTTTCCCCCACGACTCCGCGGAACATCGCGGCGCGGGCGCTGTCGCCGGAGGTGGCGATCGTGTCCCACGCGTCGCGGTCCACGCCGAATTGATCGAGCTGCGCGGCAACGCCCTTGCGCGGTTTGGGCGAGTTGGTGACCAGGACCACCTTGCCGCCGCGGGCGCGGTAGTCCTGCAATGCCTTGACCGCGGCTGGCAGGGCGCGCACCCCGTCATGGACGCAGCCCCAGAGATCGACGAAAAGTGCGTCGTAGCTGTCCGAGACCTGGGCGAGGCTGTCAATGATGCGGGTCATGGGCATTCCTTTGGCTGAGTTGCGTCAGGTATGGCAGGGGCGCCGGAGGATTGCCAGCGTTTCACGAAGCCTCGGCATGTGGGAGCGAGTCCCCTTTGCTCTCCAGGTATTTTCGGCGAGATGAAGATCGCGAGACGGGCGCTCGCGCCGATGTCGCATCAGTGGGATCGCACCGGGGAAAGGCAAAGCCGCAAGAAGGGCGCCATCTACGGCGCCCGTTTCCTGCCCTTTATCAATGTATTAGACTGCCAGGTTGGGGATGATCTGTTTCTTGCGCGACATGATGCCGGGCAGAACGACCGTGTCGCCCTCGGGCCGTGCGTCAAAGCTTTTTTCAGCCACGGTTTTCACCAGATCGTTGGGCACGAGGAGAGTGGCCTCTTCGTTGAGGATGTCCACGACGAAGAGTAGCACCTGGTCGACGCCGTCTTCTTTTGCGACCTGCACCATGGTTTCCATCAGGCTGTCCTTGCGGTCGAGCACGGTGGCGGGAGCGGTGGTTTCGAGCACGGAGACGCGGAATTTCGTGTCGGATACTGCGTATTCCTTGGAGTCCATGCGGATCAGTTCGGCATCCGAGAAGCTGGAGACATCGGATTTCGCGGCGAACATCTCGGCGGCGTAGTCGGGGATCAAGATGCCGAGGTCGGCGGCCAGTTTCTCGGCCACGGCGCGATCATGATCTGTGGTCGTGGGCGAGCGGAATTCGAGCGTGTCCGAGAGGATGCAGGTCAGCGCGGCCCCTTTGATCGCATCCGGTATCCTGTTGTAATCATTGCCAATCATGTCGAGCATGATCGTGGCGGTGCAGGCGAGGGGGCGGATGGTGATGTTGATCGGGGTTTTGGTTTCGAGGCCGCCGGCGAGCTTGTGATGGTCGATGATTTCCTGCACATCCGCAGCGTTGATTCCCGCGGGCAACTCGGCGGGATTGTTGGTGTCGACCACGACGCAGGCCTGGCCGTCATCGACGTCCGAGATGATCGCGGGCTTGTCGAGCGCCCAGCGGTCCAGCATGAACGCGGCTTCGGTGTTGGGCTCGCCCAGGAGTACCGGTTTTGCCTCTACGCCTTTGATTTCATTGAGATACCAGGCCCAGAGAATGGGCGAACCGGTGGAATCGGTATCGGGCGATTTATGGCCGAAAACGAGCGTGGTCATGGTGTCGCTGTCCTGTCTGATGCGGATCGAAATAGATGATTTCGCGCGCCTTATAGGGGCACGCGACGCGGATGTCACGGGGGCGCGGGCGGGTTTTTGCCGCAGTGCAGCATGAAGGGTTAACGTGGCGGGAGCGCGAGAAAGAGGGGGGGTGACCTCCGGCTGCTGCCCGGCTGCCATGCGTGCACCGCCCGATCGCGGCCCGGGGTGTTGCAGACGAGCGTTAACGCGCCGTGCGATGGCCGCCTGCGCCGGGGCTTTCATCGCCCGGGGCGGGGGGCTAACCTGCCGCCATGGCAACGCTGCGTGAAACCGATCTCTACCCGCCCGTCAAGGCGTGGCTCGAAGCCCTTGGCTACGTGGTCAAGGGCGAGGTCGGGGCGGCGGATGTCGTGGCCTGCCACCCGGGCGAAGCGCCGGTGATCGTCGAGCTCAAGACCGGGTTCTCGCTGCAGCTCCTTCAACAGGCCGTGGCGCGGCAGGCAGTGACAGATGCGGTTTATGTTGCTGTGCCGCGCTGGACGGGCAAGGCGGGCTGGCGCAACTTCAAGGGCAATGTCGGGCTGTGCCGGCGGCTCGGGCTGGGCGTGCTGTCGATCCATCTGGAGGCGGGAGCGGTGCAGGTGCATTGCGATCCGGCACCGTTCCGGCCGCGAAAGTCGAAACCGCGCCGTGCCCGGCTTCTGAAGGAATTCACGGCGCGCGCGGGCGATCCCAATGCGGGCGGCATGACGCGCGAGACCATCGTCACGGCCTATCGGCAGGGGGCGATGAAATGCGCCGCCTACCTCGCCGGGGCGGGCCCGAGCCGCGGGGCCGAGGTGGCGCGCGCAACCGGCGTGGCGCGGGCGACGACGATGATGCGCGACAACCATTACGGCTGGTTCGAACGGGTCGACAGGGGTGTCTATGCGTTGAGCGAGAGCGGTCGGGCGGCGCTCGGCGCGTGAGCGCGCAGGGGCGCGGCGCAGGGGCCCGCCCGCCCACCCGGTCGCGGTTTCCCCGAAACCGCGACCGCCCCCGCGCCGCGCCCCTGCACGGTTTCCGGCCGGCGGGATGCAGGAGACGGGGTGAGTGAGTATTTTTCCCAAGAAAGAACATGGAGCTGAAGCGCGGCCGTGGCCGTGCCTCTTTCCCGGAGAAAATACACAGGCACAGGTTTGCCGGATGCTGGACGGTGCGGAAAAGCGCCTCGCCGCCGGGCGTGGCGAAACGCGTGGCGCAATCTCTCCTGGTGGATTGCGTCTCTACGCCTGCCTGCGGATGTGATCGCAGACCAGCGAGACGATTTGAGGCGCGAGAAGCGGCGTGATGATGTGGCCCATGCCCTTGATCGCGTGAAATTCTGCGCCGGGGATGTGATCGGCGATTTCCCGCCCCAGCTCGACCGGGATCAGGGTGTCGTCGACCCCGTGGATCACGAGGCAGGGGGTGGTCACCTCGCCGAGGCGGGGGCGGCGATCCGGGGCGGCGAGCGTGGCCAGAAGCTGGCGGTTGATGCCTTCGGGGTCGGCGCTGCGCGCCCAGGCGAGGCGGGCTTCGGCGCGGATGTCCTCTTCGGCCATGGGAAAGCCGGGCGAGCCGAACGAGGCGTGGCCCGCGACCCAGTTGTCATGCGCCTCGTCGAGGGTTTCGGGGCGCGCGAGCAGCCGCGGCAGCATGTCGGCGATCCGCCCGCGCTCGAGCAGCGGGCGCGCCGCGGTCATGACGATGGTGGCGCTCAACAGCCTGTCGCCGTGATCGAGGGCGAGGATCTGGGCGATCGCGCCGCCCATGGAAATGCCGAACACATGCGCCTTGTCGATGCCGCGCGCGTCCATGATGCCGATCACGTCCCGGGCCATGTCGTCGAGCGTGTAGGCAGGGGGGATGCCGGTGCCCGACATCAGTTTTTTGGTGATCTCGTCGGCATCGCAAGGCACGCCGGGGGCGGGGCAGCGTTGCGAGAGGCCGACATCGCGATTGTCGAAGGTGATCGTGCGCATGCCCGCGTTGACGAAGCCCTGCACGAGGTTCTCGGGCCAGTGGACAAGCTGGGTCCCGAGGCCGCGGATCAGGATCATGGCAGGGGCGTCGGCGGGGCCGTGATCCTCGATCTCGAGGGTGATGTCGTTGGCGGTGATCTGCATGGGGTCTCGATCCTTGGTCAGTCGAAAGGCAGGGGCGTGATCGTGTATCCGGCGCGTTCAAGCCGGCGCAGGAGGCCGCTCTCGCCCATGAGATGCGCGGCACCGACGGCGACAAAGGCGTTCTGGCCCGGGGTGTCGGCCGCATCGGCCAGCAGGGTTTCGGCCCAGTCATGGTTGCGCTCGGTCAGCAGGACGCGTTCGAAGAGGGCGAAATCCTCCTCGGCACCCGGCCCGCCATGATCAAGCGAGATCTTGCGCCCCAGTTCCCAGATGAGCGCGATCTCCTGGCGCAGGTAGGCATCGAGCAGGGTCGTGCCCATATCTTCGGGGTCGATCTCCATGTCGAGCGCGAGGCGGATCATGTCGAGTTGCGTGTCGGGAGGAAAGGCGTCGAAGATCCGCAGGGGCGTCATCGGATCTTCGATCGAACGGGTGGCGTGGCCTTCGTCATGCAGCGTCCGGGCAAGGCGACCGTCGATGCCTTTCGCGCCGGACTGCTGTTGCTTGAGGCCGCAGGGGCTGAGCCCCAGCATCATCGAGACGAAGACCGGCCGCATCTTGGCGGTCATGAAGGCGGGAAAGCCGCGCGCGGCCATCTGTCGGCGCAATTCCTGCCATTCGTCTTCCTCGAGCCGATCGGGAAGTGTGGGGCCCTCGGCGATGAAGATGACGCCGGGTTGCGTTGCGGCCCTGCGTTCGAAATCCTGCGCGTCGGGGGCGTTCATTTCGAAATAGGCAATGTCGGCGGCGCGGGCGCGCGGCAAAAGCGCGTCGAGATGGGCCTCGGTCCGCTCATGCGGCAGGTGATAGGTGCCGAAGATCGTGAAGCGGGTGTTGTCCTTCATCGCCTGCCAGAGCAGGCCGTGGCCATGGGGCGTTCGTTCGGCGCGGGCCTCGAGTGCGGCGCGCTCGGATTCGGGCATGGTGGTGAGCAGGTCGGTGCCGCCACAATCGAGTGCGAGCATGGGGCGGGCGAGCAGCAGGAGGGCAACGAGAAGGAATCGCAAGGGTCGGGCTCCGCTCGGGCTGGTGGGATTCGGGGGCAGGGTAAAGCGTTTCCGGGTCCAACGGAATCGAAACGCGCTGTCTCTGCTTTCGGTCGAACGCGGGTTTCGATGCGGGGGTGTGTGGGGCAAACCTCCAACGCTCGGGCGTGGTTGCGGGATGGTCCTGACCCCACGACCGGCGGGTGGTGCGCGAAAGGGACCAGTTTTCCCGAAACGCTCTCTTGACAGGCGCGGGGCGTGGCCTTAGCTATGCGCCGTTAGCACTCGAACCCAGTGAGTGCTAATGCCCGCTCACGTGCTACGGGCGTGACGGGCTCGGGAGAAACGACTGTCTCAGAGGAGTCCAGAGATGGCATTTAAACCGCTTCATGACCGCGTGGTCGTGCGCCGCGTTGAAAGCGAAGAGAAAACCGCAGGCGGGCTGATCATCCCCGACAGCGCCAAGGAAAAGCCGGCGGAAGGTGAAGTCGTCGCAGTTGGCGCGGGCGCGCGCGACGATGACGGCGAGCGCATCGCCCTTGATGTCAAGGTCGGCGATCGCGTTCTGTTCGGCAAATGGTCGGGCACGGAAGTGACGATCGACGGCGAGGAGCTGTTGATCATGAAAGAGTCCGACATCATGGGGATCATGGACGGGTCCAAGGCGGCCAAGGCAGCCTGAATCCCGCGGATCGTGATCTGATCTGACCGTTTCAACGAACGAAAATGCAAGGAGATTGCACATGTCTGCAAAAGACGTGAAATTCAACACGGACGCCCGCAACAAGATTCTCAAGGGTGTCAACACGTTGGCCGATGCGGTCAAGGTGACGCTCGGCCCGAAAGGCCGCAACGTGGTGCTGGACAAGAGCTTCGGCTCGCCGCGCATCACCAAGGACGGCGTGTCCGTCGCCAAGGAAATCGAGCTTGAGGACAAGTTCGAGAACATGGGCGCGCAGATGGTCAAGGAAGTGGCCAACCGCACCAATGACGAGGCCGGCGACGGCACCACCACCGCGACGGTTCTGGCCCAGTCCATCGTCAAGGAAGGCATGAAGGCGGTCGCCGCCGGCATGAACCCGATGGACCTCAAGCGCGGGATCGACCTTGCAACGAACAAGGTCGTCGAGGCGATCAAGGCCGCGGCGCGTCCGGTCGACAACAGCGATGAGGTTGCACAGGTCGGCACCATCTCGGCCAACGGCGAAGCCGAAATCGGCCGCCAGATCGCCGACGCGATGCAGAAGGTCGGCAACGAGGGCGTGATCACCGTCGAGGAGAACAAGGGCCTCGAAACCGAAACCGACGTCGTCGAAGGCATGCAATTCGACCGCGGGTTCCTGTCGCCCTATTTCGTGACCAACCCCGACAAGATGATTGCCGATCTCGATGACTGCATGATCCTGCTGCACGAGAAGAAACTGTCGAGCCTTCAGCCGATGGTTCCGCTGCTCGAAAGCGTCATCCAGTCGCAGAAACCGCTGCTCATCATCGCGGAAGATGTCGAAGGCGAAGCCCTCGCAACGCTCGTGGTGAACAAGCTGCGCGGTGGTCTGAAAATCGCCGCCGTGAAGGCGCCGGGCTTTGGCGACCGTCGCAAGGCGATGCTTCAGGATATCGCGATCCTGACCGGTGGCCAGGTGATCAGCGAAGATCTTGGCATGAAGCTTGAAAATGTCACCATGGACATGCTCGGCACCGCCAAGAAGGTCACGATCACCAAGGACGAGACCACCATCGTCGACGGCGCTGGCGAGAAATCCGAGATCGAGGCGCGCGTCAACCAGATCCGCACCCAGATCGAGGAAACCACCAGCGATTACGACCGCGAGAAGCTCCAGGAGCGTGTTGCGAAACTCGCCGGTGGCGTGGCCGTGATCCGCGTGGGCGGCATGACCGAAACCGAGGTGAAAGAGCGCAAGGACCGCGTCGATGACGCGCTGAACGCCACCCGCGCCGCGGTTCAGGAAGGCATCGTCGTGGGCGGCGGTGTCGCGCTGGTTCAGGCTGCCAAGGCGCTTGACGGGCTCGAAGGGGTCAATATCGACCAGAACCGCGGCATCCAGATCGTGCGCCTGGCGCTTGAAGCGCCGCTGCGCCAGATCGCCGAGAACGCGGGTGTCGATGGTGCTGTCGTGGCTGGCAAGATCCGCGAAAGCAATGACAAGTCCTTCGGCTTCAACGCGCAGACCGAAGAATATGGCGACATGTTCAAGTATGGCGTGATCGACCCGGCCAAGGTGGTGCGCACCGCGCTCGAGGATGCGTCCTCGATCGCCGGTCTGCTGATCACCACCGAAGCCATGGTCGCCGACAAGCCGCAGAAAGAAGGCGCCGGCGGCGGTGCTGGCGGCGGCATGCCCGACATGGGCGGCATGGGCGGCATGATGTAATCACGATTCCCGCGGGAATTGTGATGCGACAGGCGCCCGGCCTCGGGGCCGGGCTGACGAGAGCCAAAAGGCGAATTCGCTTCAGCGAGTTCTGTCCGGGCGAAAGTGCAAAGGCGCCGTAGTGCGCCTTTGTCACGAGAGCCAGCTGCTTCGGCCTTGCCGATTTGGAAGGGGCTGCCCAAGGGCGGCCCCTTTTCATTTGGGGGTTTGTCCTTGTGCAGCCGCGCGCGGGTGCCCTGCGCGGGAAGGGGGCGACAGCTGGGCCCGTCCGGTCTATCTTTTGTGCAAAGGAGGGCCAGCCATGCGCAAGATACAGGTTCAGGGCGTGCATCACATCACGCTGACGGGTGCCGACCGGCAAACCAGCATCGATTTCTGGGAAGGGGTGCTGGGCATGCCCTTCATCTTCGATCAGCCCAATCTCGATGACCCGGACGAGGGGCATCTCTATTTCGATCCGGGCGACGGGCGGTTGATCACGATTTTCACCAACGAAAAGCGCAGCCCCGACAGGCGGCGCACGCCGACCGAGCCGGGATGCGTGCACCACCTTGCCTTCAACATGAGCCACGCGGTGTTCAGCCAGGTGATCGAGCGGCTGGAGGCGCGCGGGATCGGGCATTCGGGGGTCAAGGACCGGGGCTTCATGGATTCGATCTACTTCAAGGACCCGCTGGGCCTGTTGATCGAACTGGCCTGTTACCGGTTCGAGCCGCCGGTGGGCTGCACCCATGCCGACGTGATGATCGAGGCGCATCGCCTTCGCGTGGCGCGGGGTGACTACAACATCCAGGAGGTGCACCTCGCCGATGCGATCGAGATGCTGGTCGAGCGGCGGCAGGGCTCGCTCTCGGAGAATCGTTCGGCGCGGAACCCATATGCATGAGGGTTTTCCTGCTGACCGCGCTGACCATGGTGGCGTTCGCCGCCAATTCTGTGCTCAACCGGCTGGCACTTGACGCGGGCGAGGCGGGACCGGCGAGTTTCGCCGCGATCCGGCTGATCTCGGGGGCGGTGATGCTGGCGCTGCTGGTGGCGGCGCGGGGTGGCGGTGTGAAATGGCGCGTGGGTGCGGCCGGGCCTGCGGCGCTGGTGCTTTACGTTCTGGGGTTTTCGTTCGCCTATGTCAGCCTGCCCGCCGGGGTGGGCGCGCTGATCCTCTTTGGCGGGGTTCAGGTGACGATGTTCGCGGGCGCGCTGATCGGCGGTGACGTGGTGCCGATGCGGCGCTGGCTGGGCGCGGGGGTGAGTTTCGCGGGGCTGTGCTACCTGATGTGGCCCGCTGGCGGGGCGGCGCCCGATGTTCTGGGCGCGGGGTTGATGTTGGCGGCGGCGCTGGGCTGGGGGGTCTATTCGCTGATCGGGCGGGGGGTGCGCGATCCGCTGGCGGTGACGGCGGCGAGTTTCCTCTGGGCGGCGCCGGTTGCGATGCTGGTCTGGCTCATTCGGCCGGATGCGAGCAGCATGGCGGGGTTCTGGCTGGCCGTGGTGTCGGGGGCGGTGACCTCGGGGCTGGGCTATGCGCTCTGGTATCACGTTCTGCCGGGGCTGGGGGCGACGCGGGCGGCGGTGGCGCAGCTCACCGTGCCGGTGATCGCCATCGCGGGCGGGGCGCTGTTCTTGGGCGAAGCGTTGAGCCTGCGCGTGGTGGTGGCGTCGCTTCTGGTGCTGGGGGGCGTGGGAATCGCCAACTATGCACGGACCAGCCGTTCGAGCGGGTCATAGGCGCAGGTGGCCGCGCCCCACGCGGCATCGGGCAGGGCGTCGGGTTTGAAGCGCAGCCCCGCCATCTCGTCGCGGGCGACCCAGCGGCGGCGGTGGACGATGCCCTCTGGGTCGGTCCAGTCGTCGGTGATCGTGCCGCTGGTGAGGGTGCAACGGAAGAACAGCTCGACCTGGTGAAAGTCGGTGTCGGGGTTGTGGAACTCGTTGACAAGGGCGGGCGCTCCGACCGCGATGGTGAGGCCGGTTTCCTCGTGCACTTCGCGGGCGAGGTTGTCGGGCAGCGACATATGCGGGTCCGCGCCGCCGCCCGGCGCGCACCAAAGCGTGGAGGACGCACCCGGGTAGGCGTTGACCAGCAACAGCCGGTCATCGTGCAGCAAAAGCGCGCGGGTGGCGAGGCGGATGGGGCGTGTGCTCATAACGCCCTTTCATAGGCTCGGGTTTCGGCCTATCTCAAGCCCCATGCGGTGGCTATTCCTCATCTTGCTGACGTTTCCTGCCATGGCGCGGGCGGATTGTGTCGTGCTCCTGCACGGGCTGGCACGCAGCGAGGCGTCCTTCCTGGTGATGGAGGAGGTTCTCGAAGCCGAAGGCTATGACGTGGTCCGGCCGGGATATGCGTCGACCGAGGAAACGATCGTGTCCCTCGTGGTCAAGACCCTTCCCAAGGCGGTGGATGCCTGTGGCAAGGACAGGGTGCATTTCGTCACCCACTCGATGGGGGGCATCCTGGTGCGCGCATGGCTGGAGACCCATCATCCGCCCAACCTGGGGCGGGTGGTCATGCTGGCCCCGCCCAACCAGGGCTCGGAACTGGTGGACGCGCTGGGCGATATCGCGGTGTTCGACTGGATCAACGGGCCGGCGGGGATGCAGCTTGGCACCGGGTCCGAGGGCTTGCCCGCGCATCTGGGGCCGGTGGCGTTCGAGCTGGGCGTGATCGCGGGGAACCGGTCGCTGAGCCCGGTCTATTCGGTGATCCTGCCCGGGCCGGATGACGGCAAGGTCTCGGTCGCCTCGACACGGGTCGAGGGGATGGCCGATCACATCGTGCTGCCGGTCACGCATACCTTCATGATGAATGCGCCGATGGTGATCGCGCAGGTGCTGCATTTCCTGGAGCACGGCCGGTTCGATCACGAAATGGAGGTCGGCGATCTCGTGCCGGAGACGCCCCGATGAGCCTGGCGCTGACGCTTGAAGGCGCGCAGGTATTGCGGCCCGGTGGCCCGGATGCGGCAGCTCTGGCCATTGCCGGGGGCGTGGTGACGGAGGCGCCGGCGGGGCGGGCGGTCGATCTTTCGGGATACATGGTCCTGCCAGGGATCGTGGACATTCACGGCGACGGGTTCGAGCGGCATGTCGCGCCGCGCCGGGGCGCGATGAAGGACATGGGCGGAGGCATCATGGCCTGTGCCGCGGAAATGGCCACGAGCGGGATCACGACCGGTATCCTGGCCCAGTTCTTCAGCTGGGAAGGGGGCCTGCGCGGGCCGGAATTTTCCCGCGCCATGCTCGAGGTGCTGGGCGATGTGCGGGGCCGGGCGGAGGTGGATTTGCGGGTGCAGTTGCGGCTTGAGACGCATCTGCTGGACCTTTACGCGGAATTCGAATCCCTGGTCGACGGGTTCGGCGTCGATTACGTGGTGTTCAACGATCACCTGCCGCATGACCGGCTGGCGGCGGGCAAACGGCCCGCGAGGCTGGCCGGGACCGCGCTCAAGTCGCGGCGCAGCCCCGAGGCGCTCTTGACGCTGATGCAGGAGATGCACGCACGGCGCGGAGAGGTGCCGGGCGCGGTGGGCGCGCTGGCCGCGCGGCTGGCGGCGCGGGGCGTACGGCTGGGCAGTCACGACGATCAAAGTGCGCGGGACCGGGCAGAATGGCGCGCGCGGGGCTGCCGGATCGCCGAGTTTCCCGAGACGCTGGAGGCGGCGGAGGCGGCGCGTGCCGGCGGTGACGGGATCGTGCTGGGCGCGCCCAACGTGATGCGGGGCGGGTCGCACAAGGGCAATGCCTCGGCGCTCGACCTGATTGCGCTGGGGCTGTGCGATGCGCTGGCCTCGGATTACCATTACCCGTCGCTGTGGCGGGCGGCGCTCTTTCTCGAACGGGCCGGGGTTCTCGACCTCGCCGGGGCCTGGGCGCTGGTCTCGGAGGGGCCGGCGCGGCTTTTGGGTCTGGATGATCGCGGTACGCTTGAGCCGGGTCGGCGCGCGGATTTCGTGGTGCTTGAGCGGGGCTGCGATCGTCTGGTGGCGACGTTCGCGGGCGGGCGCGTGGCGTGGATGGCGGGCGGCGTGGCGGCGCGGTTCATGGGCTGAACCGGCTTGACCCTCCAGTTGGGGAAGGGTGTTTGGGGTCCGGGTGAATATCGAAGGATGAACAATGCGACTTGCGGGGCCTGGAATTGGGCTGATCTTGGCGGCGATGGCGGGATGGTGGCTCCTGGGCGCACCCGGTATGGCGCCGAAAGGGTCGGGCGGATTGCCCGAGGAAATGGTCTCGGCCCGGGTGTCGGGCGTGGCGGATGGCGCGGCGATGGTGACGCCGGCGGTGCCCGAGACGATGAGCGATGACGCGCGGATGGGCGCGCGCGCCTTCGAGGCGAAATGCGTGGCCTGCCACGGCGAGAATGCCGCCGGGGTGATGGGGAGCGGACCGCCGCTCGTTCACAAGATCTACGAGCCGTCGCACCATGCCGATTATGCCTTCGAAGTGGCGGTGAAGAATGGGGTGAGGGCGCATCACTGGCAGTTCGGGGACATGGCGCCCGTGGACGGGCTGACCGGTGCGGATATTCGCGCGATCACCGCCTATGTGCGCGAATTGCAGCGGGCGAACGGGATCGGTGTGAACTGAGGCTGCTGTGCCTGTTGCGAGGTAGGAGCGGGGGCCAGCCCCCAAGGTGCAAAACGCGTTGCGTTTTGTCACCCTCCCCCGGGATATTTCTGGCCAAATGAAAGCGGGGGGTGTGGGCGGTCAGTCGAAGCGGCAGGTGACATGGCCCCAGGGGCCGAAATCGGCGTCGATCCCGGTGCCGGGGGGGCATTCGAGCGGACGGATGAAGCTGCCCGAGAGGATCACTTGACCGGGTTCGATGCTCTGGCCGTATTGCGTCATCCGTTCAGAGAGCCAGACGATCCCCATGACCGGATCGCCCAAGACGCCCGCGCCGAGGCCGGTTTCCTCGACCACGCCACCCGCGCTGACGATGGCGCCGGTGCGGCGGAGGTCTTCGCGGCTGGGGTCGAAGCGGTGGTCGCCGAGGATGATCCCGGCATTGGCTGCGTTGTCGGCGATGGTATCGAAGATGCGGCGCGGCTGGCCGGTGGTGGGGCAGCTGCGCTTGATCCGCGTGTCGAGGATCTCGATGGCGGGGGCCACGTGATCGGTGGCGGCGAGCACATCGTCGCGGGTGACGGCGCCCTTGAGCGGGGCCTTCATGACAAAGGCGATCTCGGCCTCGATGCGGGGCTGGATGAAGCGGCCCCGGGGGATTGTGGCGCCGTTGGCGAAGAGCATGTCGTCGAGCAGCACGCCGCTGTCGGGGGTGGTGATGCCCAACGCCTGTTGCATGGCGCGCGAGGTGAGGCCGATCTTCCAGCCGATGACGCGGCGCCCGGCGGCGATTTTTCGGGCGACCAGGGCGGCCTGGACGGCATAGGCGTCGTCCATGGTGATCGTGGGATAGGCGGTGGAAAGCAGGCCGGTCTGCCGGCCCGTTTCCTCGGCTTCGAGGAGCGATTGGGCGGCCTCGTCGATCTCGTCGGGGGTCATGTCTCGTCCTTCACGCCGTTGGTCAGCGTGCCGATGCCTTCGGCGCTGATCCGGATCTCGTCGCCGGGCACGAGGAAACGGGGCGGGTCGAAGCGCGCGCCTGCACCCGTGGGGGTGCCGGTGACGATGATGTCGCCGGGCAAGAGCGTGGTGAAGGTCGAGATGTATTCGATCTGGCGGCGGATCGGGAAGAGCATGCGCGAGGTGCGGTCGTCCTGCCGCAACTCGCCGTTCACATGGGTGGTGAGGCGGATGTCGTCGAGCTGGGCGGCATGGGTGAAGGGGACGAGCCACGGCCCCATCGCGCCCGAGCGGTCCCAGTTCTTGCCTTGCGTCACGTTGAATTTCGCGTGGCGCACCCAGTCGCGCAGCGTGCCTTCGTTGCAAAGGGTGATCGCGGCGATGTGGTCAAAGGCGTCGGCCTGCGGGATGCGGCGGCCGGGTTTGCCGATCACCACCGCGATTTCGCCCTCGTAGTCGAGCTGGTGGCTCTCGGGCGGGCGGATGAGGTTCTGCCCGTGGCCGGTGAAGCTTTGCGCGAAGCGGATGAAGAGCGACATGTTGGGCGGGGCGTCCTGCCCGTCCTTGTATTCGGCATTGCGGTCGGGGAAATTGACGCCGACGCAGATGATCTTGCCCGGGTCGGGGAGCGGGATGTCGTAGCTGAAGCTGCCGTTCTCGTGGGTGACGGCGCGGCCCTGTGCGGCGCGGGCCAGATCGTGCAGGGCGCCGGCGCGAATCACGTCGGTCAGGGTGGACCATTGCGGGAATTCGGGCGAGAGGGCGAGGAACCCTTCGTCGGTCACGATGCCGTAGAGCGGGCCTTCGTTGGTGGTTATGGTTGCAAAGCGCATTGGGTCAGCCTTTGCGGTCCATGAGTTCGACTTCGATGAAGGCGCAGGGGAAGTCATTGCCGCTGATCACTTCATGTTCGGTGCCCAGCGGCCGGTAATAGGGTTCGCCCGTGCGCAGTTCTGCAGTGGTGCGCTCGCCCCCTGGCAGCTTGATTTCGAGCGTGCCGTCGAATTGGGGGATGACGACGTAATCATGTTCGTGGCGGTGCCAGCCGGTGTTGTCGCCCTTTGCCGCAAAGCTCCAGCGGGTGACGCGGACGCGGTCGTTCTCGATCAGGATGTCGCCTTTGGCGGTGCCTTGGGTGGTGTCGCACATGGTGTGTCCTTTACGGGGCTAGGGGGCGATGATGGGTTGGGCGTCGAGCTGGGCCGGGGTCGGTTCCCGGCCTTCGAAAAGCGAGCCTTCCTCGAACCACGAGCGCGGGGCCGGGGCACCCCAGAGGGTCTGGCGCTGGGGATCCTTGAGATCCCATTTGATCGGTTCGAGATCGGGATCGACCGTCTGGTAATCCGAGCAATAGATCTCGATCCGGTGGCCGTCGGGATCGCGGATATAGAGGAAGAAGGCATTGGAGATGCCATGCCGCCCGGGTCCGCGTTCGATATTGTCGACCCAGCCGGTGGTGGACATGAGGTCCAGAAGGTCGATGATGTTGAGCGGCGTGGGCACCCAGAAGGCGGTGTGATGCAGGCGCGGGCCGAGACCGTTGGTGAAGGCGATGTCGTGCACGCCGCCCTTGCGGTGGGTCCATGCGGCCCAGAGACGTCCAGAGGCTTCGTCCTCGGTATATTCTGTGACACGAAAGCCGAGATCGTTATAGAAGGCGACGCTTTCATCGACATTGGGCGAGAACACGTTGAAATGGTCAATCCGGAGCGGTTTGACGCCCTTGTAGAGGGCGTATTGCTGGTGAATGGGCGCCAGGCGGTCCATGCGCGCGTAGAATTCCAGCGGGATGCCGTGCGGGTCGCGGGTGCGGAAGGTGCGCGACTGGAAGGGCCGGTCGACCCATTCGACAGGCAGCGATCTTTCCTCGAAAAACCGCGCGGCCTTTTCCAGGTTGTCCTCGTCAAAGACCTTGAAGCCGAGGTCGCGGGCGCGCGGCGTATCGCCCCGGCGCAGGACGAGGCAATGGTGGCCGCGCTCCTCCATCGCGCGCAGGTAGATGGTGTCGCGATCCTCGTCGGTGACCTGAAGCCCGAGGGTGTCGACGTAGAAGGCGCGGGATTTCGCGAGGTCGCTCACCACCAGTTCGACATGGCTGAGCCGGACGATGTTGAACGCGGGATAGAGATTCGGGGCGGGGATGGGCATGGCGGATTTGTCCTCTGCGCGGGTCGTCTCAGGCGCCCAGTTGCGGGATAAGGTGCTGGCCGGTGGCCAGCCCGATATGTTTCTGCTCCATGTAGAACTCGAACGACCAGTCGCCGCCGTCTCGCCCGATGCCCGACGCCTTGACCCCGCCGAAGGGGGTCGGCAGGTGGCGGACATTCTCGGAATTCACCCAGATCATGCCCGCTTCGAGCCGGTCGGTAAAGCGCAGGGCGCGGGTCAGATCGTTGGTCCAGACATAGCCGGTGAGGCCGTAGTCCACGGCATTGGCCATTTCCAGCGCCTCGTCCTCGGTATCGAAGGTAATGGCCGTGAGGACGGGGCCGAAGATTTCCTCGTTGGCGATGCGCATGTCCTGTGTCGCGCCGGTAAAGAGCGTGGGGGCCACGAACCACCCGGTGTCACCGACGCGTTTGCCGCCGCAGGCGATCTCGGCGCCGTCCTGTGTCGCGATCTCGAAATAGGAGGTGACCTTGTCGAAATGGGTCTTGTGGATCAGCGGGCCGATCTCGGTTTCGGGGTCGAGCGGGTGGCCGACGCGGATGTTCTGCACCCGCGCCTTGAGCCTGGCGAGGAAATCGTCGGCGATGTTCGATTGCAGGAGAAGCCGCGAGGAGGAGGTGCAGCGTTCGCCGTTGAGCGAATAGATCATGAAGATCGCAGCGTCGAGAGCGCGGTCGAGATCGGCATCGTCGAAGACCACCACCGGGTTCTTGCCACCCAGTTCGAAATGCACGCGTTTGAGCGTGTCGGCCCCCTGTTTCATGATCATCGAGCCGGTTTTCGATTCGCCGACAAAGGCGATGGCCTTGATCTTGGGATGCTCGGTGAGGGCGCGACCCGCGTCTTCGCCGAACCCGTTGACGAGGTTCCACACACCGGGCGGCAGGCCGGCCTCTTCGGCGATTTCAACGAGGATGCGGGCGGTGATGGGCGAGAACTCGGCCGGTTTGTGAACGACCGTGCAGCCCGCCGCCAGCGCCGGCGCAATCTTCCATGTCGAGAGCATGAAGGGCGTGTTCCAGGGCGTGATGACGCCGACGGGACCGATGGGCACACGGGTGGTCATGTTCATCAGCGTGGGGCTGGGCAGGCTTTGGCCGTCGCGGGCGGCGGGGGCGCGGTCGGCGAAGAAGCGGAAATTCTCGGCGCCGCGCAGGGCGGCCTTTTGCATGAAGCGCAGCGCCTGGCCGGTGTCGAGGCATTCGGCGAAGGCAATCTCCTCGGCGCGGGCCTCGATGGCGTCGGCGATGCGGTGGAGGATCTTCTTGCGCTCGGCCCCGGGGATGTCGCTCCATGCCGGAAAGGCCGCGTGGGCGGCATTGGCGGCGGCGTCGATATCGGCGGCATCCGACCGGGCGACGGTACAGAGGAAGCCCTCGTCCACCGGTGAGTGATTGTCGAAACTCGCGCCGCCGATGGCGGGTTGGTCGGCGCCGCCGATGCGGTTGAGCACGCCGGTGTCGCGAAACCGGGCGAGATGGCTTTCGGCCTTGGCGATGTTGGTCTTGAGATCGGACATGTCAGCCTTCTTGCGTTGTCTCGGGGGGCAGGTGGTCGCGGATGGTGCCGGCCTTGGGGCTGAGTTCGGGGTCGATGTCGCGCGTCTCCATCGACAGGGCGATGGGATGCTGCGCGAGGGCGGGGGCCATGAAATCGGTCAGCGCGGCGAAGATGTGTTCGGTGGCGCGTTTGCGGGTGGCAAGGTCGCGCCCGCCGCGCAGGCGCACCGAGAGATCGAGAAAGCCGTGTTTCGGATCACCGTCGGCGATCGCGACATGATCGGCACGAAAGGCGCGCACGCGGATTCCGGCCATCGGGAAAACGCCTGTGTCGATGGTCGCGAGGCGCAGATGATCGCACAGCGCGTGCATGTCGATCATGCTGTCGAGATTGGCCGAGTACTCGATGCTCAAATGGGGCATGGTCGCTCTCTTGGATGAATTTAATTTAACACGTTAACTAAAATCCTGTGATTTGTCAAGCAATCCAGCGCCTGTGGAAAAATCCGTTCAAGGTGGGTGACACCGCTCTGCGCCAATGCTAGCATCGCGCCAATTCCACCCGGAAGAGGTGGTGTGGAGGGTCGAGCAGAGACCCCGGAGCCGGATATCAGACTGGATCGCGTGTGGCATGTGCCGGCGCGGGGCGTCGCTTTGTTGTGTGGCCTTGTTTGAAAACCGCAATATATGCGCGTTTCGGCAAGATCCCGCGGATTTGCCCCTCAAATCTTCGATATTTTGTGGGTGTGATGTGTTTTTTTCGTGACGATCGAGGCGCCAAAGGCTAAGAATGGGGTGGACAGGCAGAAAACCCGCCCAAGGCGGGATCAGACATCAGGCGGACAGTATTCATGACATTGAACCTCACGATGCCCGGACAGGAAGAGTTGAAACCCCGTATCACGGTGTTTGGCGTTGGCGGTGCCGGTGGCAACGCGGTGAACAACATGATCGAGAAACATCTCGACGGTGTTGATTTCGTCGTCGCCAATACCGATGCCCAGGCACTTCAGCAGAGCCAGGCCCCCAACAAGATCCAGATGGGCGTCAAGGTGACCGAGGGCCTCGGCGCCGGCGCCAAGGCGTCGATCGGGGCGGCGGCGGCCGAGGAAAGCATCGAACAGATTGTCGATCACCTGGCCGGGGCGCATATGTGCTTCATCACCGCCGGCATGGGCGGCGGTACCGGCACCGGGGCCGCGCCGATCATCGCGCAGGCCGCGCGTGAGCTGGGGGTCCTGACCGTGGGGGTCGTGACCAAGCCGTTCCAGTTCGAGGGCGGCAAGCGCATGAAGCAGGCCGAGGACGGTGTCGAGGCGCTGCAAAAGATGGTCGATACGCTGATCATCATTCCCAACCAGAACCTGTTCCGCCTGGCCACCGAGAAAACCACCTTTGCCGAAGCCTTCAGCCTGGCTGACGATGTGCTCTACCAGGGAGTGAAGGGCGTGACCGACCTGATGGTCTGCCCGGGGCTGATCAACCTCGACTTTGCCGATGTGCGCGCCGTGATGGACGAGATGGGCAAGGCGATGATGGGCACCGGCGAGGCCACGGGCGAGGATCGCGCGACGCAAGCCGCCGAGAAGGCGATTGCCAACCCGCTTCTGGACGAGATCAGCCTCAAGGGCGCGCGCGGTGTCCTGATCAACATCACCGGCGGTCACGACCTGACGCTGTTCGAGCTGGACGAGGCGGCCAATTGCATTCGCGAGCAGGTCGATCCCGATGCCAACATCATCGTGGGTTCGACCCTCGACAGTTCGATGGAAGGAGCGATGCGGGTGAGCGTCGTTGCGACCGGTATCGACGCAAGCGAGGGTGCGCATGACTATCCGGTGCCGCGCCGGTCGCTGGCCGAACCGCTCAAGCAGTCGGTCGCGGCAGAGGACCTGGGCGGTGAAGAGCCGACCCAGATCGAACAGGTCGCCGCGCAGGTGGGCGAAGAACCCTCGCTGTTCGAAGACCTGGAAAATGCAGAGGTCGCAGCTGCGGAAGACCAGATGGAAGACATCTTCGGCGCCGAGGAAGAGCCCGGCTTTGCCGCCGAACCGGACGATCTTCCGCCGCCGGCCTATCGGCCGGAAGTGGCCCGGTTCGAGCCGCGGGCGGACGCTTTCGAAAACGACGCCGAGGACTTTGTCGCACCCAAGGCCCCCGCGCCCGGCACACCGAGCCCGGACGCCCTGGCCCGCTTGCAGGCCGCGGTGCAGCGCGCGCCGGGCAGCGCCGGCCGCAGGGACGACGCGGCCGAATCCGCGCCCGCGCGGCAGCCGGCCGAGTCGGCCGAGAAATCGCGCTTCGGGATCAATTCGCTTATCAACCGGATGACCGGGCATGGCAGCGAGGGGCAGCAGGCCGCGCAACCACGCCAACAGCCGCAGGTGCAGGCCCAGCCGCGGGCACAGGCCCAGGCCCCCTCACCCGAGCAGGAGGCCGAACAGGAGCGCATCGAGATCCCGGCCTTTCTGCGTCGCCAAGCCAACTGAGCGCGGCGAACGGGGCTTGACCTCATGTAATACGTGACTTGCAAAAGCCGCCCAAGGGGCGGCTTTTCTTTTGAAATCAGGGCGTTGGGAGTCCATGGGCAACATGTCGCCTATGCCGGTCGCGGATGTTTCATACCGTTGCAAAGAGTGAGTTGAGCGGTAACACCCCTTCCTTTAACGTCCGGAAAGATTGCGGCAGCCGTTCGCGACATCGAGGATCATCGTGCAAACGACCATCAAATCATCCGTGAGTTTCAGTGGCGTGAGCCTGCACTCGGGCAGGCCCGCGCGCGTGACGATTCATCCGGCTTCGGCCGAGCATGGCATCTGGTTTCGCCGGACCGACATTCGTGTCGGTGATCCCCTTGTCCCGGCCCGCTGGGACGCGGTCAACCAGACACCGCTGTGCACGCGGATCGAGAATGCCCGGGGCGTGAGCGTTTCGACGATCGAACATATCATGGCGGCCCTTGTGGGATGCGGCGTGCATAACGCGCTGATCGAGGTCGACGGGCCTGAAGTGCCGATCATGGACGGCAGCGCGGCGATCTTCGTGCGGGCGATTCTGGCGCGTGGTATCGTGCGACTGAACGCGCCGGTGCGGGCGATCGAGGTTCTGAAACCCGTCGAGGTGCATGGCGCGGACGGGGCCTGGGCGCGACTCGCGCCCGGGCGCGGCCTGCGCATCGATTTCCGGATCGAGTTCGAGGACGGGGCGATCGGCGTGCAGCGCAAGGTGCTCAACATGGGCAACGGATCATTCGTGCGCGAACTCTGCGACAGCCGGACATTCTGTCGACAGGCCGATGTCGATGCGATGCGCGCGCAGGGGCTTGCGCTTGGTGGCACGATGGAGAACGCCGTGGTCGTTGACGGCGACGAGGTTCTCAGCCCGGGTGGTTTGCGCCATGCCGACGAGGCCGTACGCCACAAGATGCTTGATGCGCTGGGCGATCTGGCATTGGCCGGTGCGCCGGTTCTGGGTTCCTATTCCGGCCACAAGGCGGGCCATGCGCTGACCAATGATCTTTTGCATGCGCTTTTCTCAACGCCCGGTGCGTTCCGCATGGTGGTTTGCGATGCCGAGACGGCGTCGCATTTGCCGGGCGTGGGCGCGCATCTGGGGGAAATCCCTGCCGTGGCCTGAGCCGCGGAATGTCGTCCCCACACAAGATTTTGTAATCCGAGCGAAAATGCGCGCAGCCCGAGGTGTCAAAGACGTTTTGCACCGGAATTTTCTGTGCTAGGAAGTCCGGGAACAGGGGGCAGACGGCCCGTGATCTGGATCGGACAAAGGTGAGAGCGGCGATGACAGGCGGCAGATTCCGGGCGAGAGCGCTGGGCGCGGTTCTGGTTGTGGCGCTGGTTGGTGGTTGTGGTGACACCGCTGAGCAAGCGCGCCGCGGCGACATACCGATGGAGACATTCTCGGCCGAGCAGATCTTCGAACGAGGCGAGTTCGAGCTCGATCGCCGCCAACCGGAGCAGGCGGCATTCTATTTCGGTGAAGTCGAGCGGCTTTACCCCTATTCGGACTGGGCCAAGCGGTCGCTGATCATGCAGGCCTATGCCTATCACAAGGATCAGGATTACGAGAATTCGCGCTCGAGTGCCCAGCGTTACATCGATTTCTACCCGCTCGATGACGATGCGGCCTACGCGCAGTATCTTCTGGCGCTGAGCTATTACGACCAGATCGACGAGGTCGGCCGCGATCAGGGCTTGACATTCCAGGCGCTGGAGGCGCTGCGTGCGGTCATCGAACGCTATCCCGACAGCGAATACGCCCGGTCGGCGGTTCTCAAGTTCGACCTGGCCTTCGACCATCTGGCGGCCAAGGAAATGGAGATCGGGCGTTATTACCTGCGCCACGATCATCATACCGCAGCGATCAACCGCTTCCGCTCGGTCGTCGAGGATTTCCAGTCCACGTCGCACACCCCCGAGGCGTTGCATCGGCTGGTCGAGGCCTATCTGTCGCTGGGTCTGACCGACGAGGCGCAGACGGCGGGGGCAATCCTGGGCCACAATTTCCGCGGCACGGAATGGTATGAGGACAGCTACAAGCTGTTGACCGGCGAGGGACTGGAGGCGCGGGCCATGGGGGACAACTGGTTGCGCCAGATCTATCGCCAGATGATCAAGGGCCAGTGGTTGTAGGCCATGGGGGATGGTGGGTTTCACCCACCCTTTGGGGTGAATGCTGCGCACGCTTGAAATTCGTGACATGTTGATCATCGACCGGCTGGAGCTCGAGTTCCGGCCGGGTCTCAACGTGTTGACCGGCGAGACCGGGGCGGGCAAGTCGATCCTGCTCGACTCCCTGGGGTTCGTGCTCGGCTGGCGCGGGCGGGCGGAACTTGTCCGGGCAGGCGCAGAGCAGGGCGAGGTGACCGCCGTGTTCGACCTGCCCGAGGGGCATCCGGCGCGCGAGGTTTTGACAGAGGCCGGATTGCCGGAAGGCGATGAGTTGATCCTGCGGCGGATCAACACGCCCGACGGGCGCAAGACAGCCTGGGTCAATGATCGGCGCACAAGCGGCGAAGTGCTGCGGCGGCTGTCGGAGGGCCTGGTCGAGTTGCATGGCCAGCATGACGACCGCGGGCTGCTCAATCCGCGCGGGCACCGGGCGCTTCTGGATCAATTCGCCGGGCTTGAAGGCGAGATCGGGGCGCTGCGCGGGTTATGGGCCGAGCGGGCGCGCGCCAGGAAGGCATTCGAGGCCGCGCAAGCCCGGGTCGCGGCGGTGCGCGCCGAGGAGGAGTTCTTGCGCCATGCGGTGGGTGAACTGGACACGCTTGATCCACAACCGGGCGAGGACGAGGTGCTGGACCAGCAACGGCGGCGAATGCAGGCGGCCGAGAAGGTGGGCGAGGACATCGCGCGGGCGCTGGAGGCGCTTTCCGGTCAGGAGGGGTCAGAGGCCCGGGCAGGAGATGCGCTTCGGTGGCTCGAAGGGGTGGGCGGTGAGCTTGACGGGTTGCTTGATGCGCCGATCGAGGGCCTGGGCCGGGCCCTGAACGAGCTGGCCGAGGCAAGCGACGGAGTGCGCCGCGCGGTTGAGGCGTTGTCGTTCGACGCGCACGAGCTGGAACGCTGCGAAGAGCGACTCTTTGCGATTCGGGCCCTTGCGCGCAAGCATGGGGTACAGCCGGACGAACTGGGCGACTTCGCCGAGGGCCTGCGCGGCCAGTTGGCCGAACTCGAGCAGGGCGACGCCGATCTTGCGGAGTTGGCGCGCGTGGCCGAGGCCGCCGCGGCGGCCTATGACGTGGCTGCCGAGCGGTTGAGTGCGCAGCGGCGGGCCGCGGCGGGAAAGCTGGATGCGGCGGTGATGGGCGAGCTTGGCCCGCTCAAGATGGAGCGGGCGGTATTCACCACCGGGATCGACGAGGCCGAGCCGGGGCCGGAGGGCGTGGACGCGGTGAGTTTCACCGTGGCGACCAACCCCGGTGCGCCCGCGGGTCCATTGGCCAGGATCGCTTCCGGCGGGGAGTTGTCGCGGTTCCTGCTGGCGCTCAAGGTCTCGCTGGCGCAGGGCGAAACCGTGGCCACGATGATCTTTGACGAGATCGACCGCGGGGTCGGCGGTGCGACCGCGGATGCGGTGGGGCGGCGCCTGGCCGAGTTGGCCGAGGGCGCGCAGGTTCTGGTCGTGACCCATTCGCCGCAAGTTGCGGCCAAGGCGAGCCATCACTGGCGCGTGGAGAAGCACGTCGAGGCAGGCGAAACGCGCTCGACCGTCGTGCCATTGGCCGATGGAGATCGCGTCGATGAGATCGCGCGGATGCTGTCGGGCGACCGGATCACCGAGGCGGCGCGGGCAGCGGCGACCCAGTTGATCGGCTGAGCGAGGGGAAGGCCCTGCACAGAGGACGCCACGGGGCGATCAATTGCGCGGTGGCACCATCTTTCCCGGGTTGAGCAGGTTGTTGGGGTCAAGCGCCTGCTTGATCGCTCCCATGACCTGCCAGCCCTGGCCGTGCTCGGATGACATATAGGGCAACTTGCCCACGCCGATTCCATGTTCGCCGGTCATCGTCCCGCCCATGGCCAGCGCGCGTTCGACCATGCGATTCGAGGCGGCCTTGACCTTTGCGAGCGCGGCCTTGTCCTCGGCGTCGAACATGATGACCGAGTGGAAATTACCGTCGCCCACATGGCCGAGAATGGGCCCGTAAAGCCCCGAGGCGGCAAGATCGGCAGCGGTTTCGTTGATGGCATCGGCCAGCCGCGAGATCGGCACGCACACGTCCGTGACAAGGCCCTTCCAGCCCGGCCGCGCGTTATAGATCGCGTAGGCGCCGTTGTGGCGCATGGTCCAGAGCGCATTGCGTTCTTCGGGCCGTGTCGCCCAGTCGAACCCGTGGCCATTGTGATCGGCGATGATTGCGCCGAACCCTTCGGCCATTTCGGCCACGCCGCTTTCAGAGCCGTGGAATTCGACCATGAGATGCGGGCATTCGGGCATGGTGGCCCCGGCATAGGCGTTGAAAGCCTTGACCGTCTCGGCATCGAGAAGTTCGATCCGGGCCATGGAGAGGCCCATCTGGATCGTGTCGATGACGGCGCGCACCGCGTCATCCACGCTGTCGAAGGCGCAGATCGCGGCAGTGATCGCCTCGGGCTGGCCATGCAGCTTGAGCGTAAGTTCGGTGATCAGACCCAAGGTGCCTTCGGACCCGACGAAGAGCCCGGTCAGGTCATATCCCGCGGAAGTCTTGCGCGCGCGTGTGCCGGTACGGATCACCCGCCCGTCGGCCAGCACGACCTCGAGCCCCAGCACATTGTCGCGCATGGTGCCATAGCGCACGGCGGTGGTGCCGCTGGCCCTTGTCGAGGCCATGCCCCCGAGCGAGGCATTGGCGCCGGGATCGACCGGAAAGAACAGCCCCGTGGCGCGGAGCTCTTCGTTGAGGGCCTCGCGTGTCACGCCCGGCTGCACAGCCGCGTCCATGTCGCCCTGATGCACCGACAGGACCTTGTTCATTCGGGCAAAATCGACCACCACACCGCCGGAAAAGGCCATTGCCTGCCCTTCGAGCGAGGTGCCTGTCCCCCAGCCGGTGACCGGCACGGCGTGGGCGGCGCAGATCTTCATCACCTGCGATACTTCTTGCGTGCTTTCAGGATAGGCCACCGCGTCGGGGGGCGTCATGGAAAAATAGGTCTCGGACCGGCCGTGCAGGTCGAGATCGGACTTGGAGCGGCTGAGCCGTTGGCCTAGTAATGTGGATAACTCGGCAAGAGCGTCTTGGATCGGCATGTTTTCCCCCGAAGAGCGATTGGCCGGGATCGTAAGGTATGCCGCTGGCATGGGAAAGGGGCGACCCGACGGATTTGTCTAAAATTGCCCGCAATTGAGATGTGATGAGCCGGCCTGAAGGATCCTATCTTGAAAGCAAACGCGCCGAGGTTGTGCGCGAATTGCGCCGCGCGCTCGGCTATTTGCGCGAAAGAGGGCCGAGCCAGTTCCAGTTCTGGCTGTTGGCGCTGGTCATCGGTGTCGGGGCCGGTTTCGCCGCGCTGTTGTTCCGGCTTGGGGTCGAGGCGTTGCAGCGCTGGGCTTACGGCACCGATAACGTGAACCGGCTGCATTCCTTTGCCGAGACGTTGCCATGGATCTGGGTTCTGATCATTCCGACGCTGGGCGGTCTCGCGGTGGGGTTGATCCTGCATTTCTTTACCGATGACGGTCGTGTGCGCACGGTGCCCGATGTCATCGAAGGGGCTGCGCTCTACGATGGGCGGGTCGAGGCGCGGGCCGGAATCGCATCGGCCCTTGCGTCGCTGATCACGCTGGGCACGGGCGGCTCGACCGGGCGCGAGGGGCCTGTGGTGCATCTCGCCAGCCTGATCTCGAGCTGGGTGAGTGAGCGGATCCATGCAAGTGGCATGACCGGGCGCGACCTGATGGGATGCGCGGTGGCGGCGGCCGTGTCGGCCAGTTTCAATGCGCCGATCGCCGGGGCGCTTTTCGCGCTTGAAGTGGTGCTGCGGCATTTTGCGGTCCATGCCTTTGCCCCCATCGTGATCGCCAGCGCGGCAGGCACGGTCATAAACCGGCTGGCCTTTGGCGACGTGACCGAGTTCACCCTGCCTGGCACTTCGGCGCTGGAGTTCTACATCGAATTGCCGGCCTTTCTCATCCTGGGTCTGGTTTGCGGGATCGTCGCAGCGGTCATGATGCGCGCGATTTTCATGGCCGATGACATGGCAAGTCACACACAGGCCCGGATCGGATTGCCGCGCTGGCTGCGCCCGGCGGTGACCGGGCTCATGCTGGGCGTGATCGCGATCTGGTTCCCGCATATCATCGGCGTCGGATACGAGACCACGAGCGCGGCTTTGACCGGCAAACTCGTCCTGCACGAGGCGGTGGTGTTCTGCGTGCTCAAGGTGGTGGCCGTCGCCATTACCATGGCCGGGCGCATGGGCGGCGGTGTCTTTTCGCCCTCGCTCATGGTGGGGGCGCTCACCGGGCTGGCCTTTGGCCTGATCGCGACCTCGGTCTTTCCCGAAGTGTCCGGTGCGCACACGCTCTATGCGCTGGCGGGGATGGGCGCGGTGGCGGCGGCCGTGCTGGGGGCGCCGATCTCGACCACGCTGATCGTTTTCGAGATGACCGGCGACTGGCAGACCGGGCTGGCCGTCATGGTTGCGGTCAGCATGTCGACAGCACTGAGTTCACGGCTGGTGGACCGGTCGTTTTTCCTGACACAGCTCGAACGGCGCGGGGTGCACCTTGCCGCCGGTCCGCAGGCCTATCTGCTGGCGATGTTCCGGGTGGCGAGCCTGATGAAGCCACTGGGCGAGCGTGAATGCCCCGAAGAGAGCGAGCTTTGGGAGATGGTCGAAGCCGGTGTCTATCTCGATACGAACGCCACGCTGGAGAACGCAATGCCGGTTTTCGAGCAGTCCGGTGCGGCGTTCCTTCCGGTGCTGAGCCTGACCGGCGCGGACAATCGCCCCGAGCTTTGGGGCGCGCTCTGGCATGTCGATGCGCTCAAATCCTATAACCGTGCGCTGGTCGCGACGGCGGAGGAAGAGCATTCCTGAGCGCGCGCAGGGTCGGATCAGACCCGTTCCACCGCCACCATGTCGCTGGGGTAGAAGGCGAGGTGATCCTTGATCCGGGCCACGTCGTCTTGCGGGTCTTCATAGGACCACACGGCGTTTTCAAGCGTGGTGGACTTGGTCACTATCGAGAAATAGCGGGCCTTGCCTTTCCACGGGCAGGTGGTTGCGTGATCGCTTTCGTCGAGAAAGGCCATGGCGATGTCTTCGCGTGGGAAATAGATCACCGGGGGCATGTCGCCCTCGACCAGTTCCAGCGCGTTCTTCGACTCGCCCAGAACGGCGCCGCCCGCGCGCACGACCCATGTGCCGGGCGCGTGCGTGATCGTGATTTTCGGTGCCATCTTCCTTGTCCTCCCCAAGTTTTCCGGTCCAGTCTGATGCGGCAGTGTTGCGCTGATATGTCAGAGCGGCTCGGTCGCGCCTTCCAACCATAGTCGAGCGGCCTCCGAAACCCGAGGGCCGATTTTGTCGCGGCAGGCGGCGTGGTAGCGGTTGAGCCAGTCGATTTCCCCGGCGTCCATCATCGCGGGCAGGATCAGGCGGCGGTCGATCGGCACCCATGTGAGGGTTTCAAAGTCGAACATGTCGCGGTCATCCCCGCCTTGAACCGCCTCGGCCTCATGCACCACGATCAGGTTTTCGAGCCGGATGCCGAATGCACCTTCGCGGTAATAGCCGGGTTCATTCGACAGGATCATGCCGGGATCGAGCGGCACATGGCTGATCCGGGCAAGGCGCTGCGGGCCTTCGTGAACGCAAAGATAGACGCCGACGCCATGGCCGGTGCCGTGGTTGAAGTCCTGCCCGGCCAGCCAGAGCGGATAGCGGGCCAGCGCGTCGAGGTCGCGCCCGGCGAGTCCCTTGGGAAAACGCGCCCGGGAAATGGCGATCATGCCCTTGAGAACGCGGGTGAAACAGCGCCGTTCCTCGTCGCCCACCCGGCCGACGGGCAGGGTGCGGGTGATGTCTGTTGTGCCGTCGATATATTGCCCGCCGCTGTCGACCACGATCAGGTGCCCGTCGTCGAGTCGCGTGTTCGAGGTTTCGGTCACACGATAATGCATCACCGCGCCATTGGGGCCGGTGCCCGCGATGGTGTCGAAACTGATGTCGATCAGCGCGTTGGTGGCCCGGCGGAAGCCTTCGAGTGCGGTGACAACGTCGATCTCGGTGATCGTGCCGGGTGGCTGCGCGTCGAACCAGGTGAGGAATTCGACCATCGCGGCGGCGTCACGCAAATGCGCCTCGCTTGTGGCGGCAATCTCGGCGTGGCTTTTGCGGGCCTTGGGCAGGATACAGGGATCCTGGCCCCGGTCATGGGCAACGCCGGCGTCATCGAGTTCCTGCACCACGAGGACCGGGGCGGTCTTGGGGTCGACACGGACCATGCCGGTCAGCGAATGCAGCGCCGGGGCAAAGGCCGAGGGTGGGCGGATGGTGACCTGCGCGCCGAGATGGGCGCGCACTGTGTCATCGAGCTTGGCCGGATCGACAAACAACGTGAGACGCGCATCATCCCGCAGGATGGCAAAGGCATGCGGCACCGGGTTTCGCGGAATGTCCGAACCGCGGATATTCAGGAGCCAGGCAATGGAATCCGCCAGCGTGATCACCGCGGCGGATTGCCCGGCATCGCGAAGCGTCTCGGCCAGCCGGGCACGCTTGGCGTCATGCGTCTCGCCGGCGAGATCGGCGGGATAGGGCGTGATGCGGCCCACGGGCGGCGCGGGCTGGTCGGACCATATAATGTCGACGAGATTGCCATGCGGGGTCAGGGCAATGCCCTTGGGCGCGAGTTTCTGCTCGAGTGTCGCGATCTCGTCGGGGGTGTGAAGCCAGGGGTCATAGGCCACGGTACCCCCCTTGGGCAGCTCGGCCACGAGCCAATCGCCAAGCTGGGTCTCGGGCCAAGGGACCGGGGTGAAATGATCGAGATCGACCTGTCGCTTGACCTGGGTGCGATAGCGCCCGTCGATGAACACCCCGGCCTTGTGCGGCAGCACTGCGCAGAACCCGGCCGATCCGGTGAAGCCCGTCAGCCACGCCAGCCGGGCGTCACGCTCGGCCACGTATTCGCCCTGATGTGCGTCGGCGCGCGGCACCAGAAAGCCGCTCAGCCCCTCGCTGCGCATGACTGCGCGCAGCGTGGCCAGCCGTTCGGGGCCCTGGGATGGGTCCGCGCTGTCCTGGAAACTTTGAAACATGCAACTCCCCTGTGGTTTGGCCGTATCGAACAGGGAAATGCGCCCATGCGCAACAGGCAATGGCGCGATATCCGATGGCGTGGTGTCGGTCGCACGTGCATTCTGGCACGAGCGCGCCGCTGGCAAGACGATTCCCCTGCGAAGAATCGGGGATGGGCCACTTGGGGTGGCAGGATCGACCTGGTGCGGGACGGTCTAGCTGGCTTTCTTGATGCCGAGGAATCGCGCCCGCGCCCGCGCGTCGGTGTCGAAGAGTGCGGCAAGCTGTTCGGTCATGGCCCCGGCCAATTGTTCGACATCGGTGATCGTTACCGCGCGGTCGTAATAGCGGGTCACGTCATGGCCGATGCCGATGGCCAGAAGCTCGACGATCTTTTTCCTCTCGATCATCGCGATCACGTCGCGCAGGTGCTTTTCGAGGTAGTTGGCCGGGTTGACCGAGAGGGTCGAATCGTCCACTGGCGCGCCGTCGGAGATCACCATCAGGATGCGCCGCGCCTCGGGGCGCATCAGCATCCGGCGATGCGCCCATTCCAGCGCCTCGCCGTCGATGTTTTCCTTCAGAAGCCCTTCTTTCATCATCAGCCCGAGATTGGGCCGGACCCGGCGCCACGGCGCATCCGCGCCCTTGTAAATGATGTGGCGCAGGTCGTTGAGGCGGCCGGGCTGGGCCGGGCGGCCTTCGCCCAGCCATCTCTCGCGGCTCTGGCCACCCTTCCATGCGCGGGTTGTGAAGCCCAGAATTTCGACCTTGACGTCGCAACGCTCGAGCGTGCGGGCAAGCACATCGGCACAAATCGCGGCGATCGAGATCGGGCGGCCGCGCATCGAACCGGAATTGTCCAGAAGCAGCGTGACCACCGTGTCGCGGAACTCGGTATCCTTCTCGACCTTGAAGGAAAGCGGCGTCGTGGGGTTCGCGACCACACGCGCAAGACGTCCCGCATCGAGGATACCCTCTTCGCGGTCGAACTCCCACGAGCGGTTCTGCTGGGCCTGCAAGCGGCGCTGGAGCTTGTTGGCAAGCCGCCCCACCGCGCCCTTGAGCGAATCCAGCTGCTGATCGAGATAGGAGCGGAGCCGCTCGAGCTCGGCCGGCTCGGCAAGATCCTCGGCGGCGATTTCCTCGTCGAAATTGGTCTCGTAGGCGCGGTAATCGGGGTCGGCATCCGAGAGCGGTGGCGGCGGCGGCGGGTCGAGCGGGGCCTCGCCGTCGGGCATTTCGGCTTCGTCGCCCATCTCGTCCTCGGCCATCTCGTCCATCGAGACCTGTGCCTCGGAGGCGTCCTGCTGATCGTCCTGGGTCTGGTCCGGGTCTGCCTCGCCGGACTGGTCCTCGCTCTCTTCCTGGCCTGCGTCCTCGGGGTTTTCCTCTTCCTGGGCCTCGTCGTCCTGATCGTCCTCGTCGTCATCGGGTGCGTCGGGATCGTCGCCCAACTGGTCGCCATAGCCCAGGTCTGTGATGACCTGCCGCGCGAAGCGGGCAAACTCGGCCTGATCGGAGAGTTTTTCATGGAGGTTTTCGAGCGTGCCGCCGGCCTGTTCCTCGATGAAGCCCTGCCAGAGCCTCATGATGTTGTCGGCCCCGGGGGGCAGGTCGCGGCCGGTGGCAAGGTGGCGGGTGAGATATCCCGCGGCGGCAGCCAGCGGCGCGTCGGCGCTGTCGGTGATCTGCTCATAGCCACGGCGGCGGGCCTCGTCGGCGATCTTGGCGTCGATATTGCCCGAGGTGCCGGGCATTTCGCGCGCGCCCATCGCCTCGCAGCGGGCGGTTTCCATCGCCTCGTAGATGTCGCGGGCCATGTCGCCGGGGGGGGCAAATTTGGCATGGGTGGCGTCGTCGTGAAACTTGTGCCGGAGCGCCAGCGCATCGGCCGTGCCGCGGGCGAGCAGCACCTCGTCGCGGGTCATCCGGCGCGAAACCTGTGGCAGGCGCATCGCATCGCCCGAAATCCCCGCGGGATCGACCGAATAGGAGACCGCGAGATCGGGATCGTCGGCCATGACCTTGGTGGCCTCGGCCAGGGCCTTCTTGAAGGGATCGGCGGGGTTGTCGGTGGGCTTGCTCATCGTGGTGTCCTCGGCAGGGCGCTCATCGGCCCTTGAGGGCCGTGTCGCGCAGCCCGCAGGTCAGGGCGGGATGAGCGGCTCTGCGTCATCCCAGGCTCACGCTCGCCGCGCTTTCGGGCAGTTCCTCGTCAAAGCAGCGCTGGTAGAACTCGGCCACGGTCTGGCGTTCGAGCTCGTCGCATTTGTTGAGGAAGGTCACGCGGAAGGCATAGCCCACGTTGCGGAAGATCTCGGCGTTCTGGGCCCATGTGATGACCGTGCGGGGGCTCATCAGGGTCGACAGGTCGCCATTCATAAAGGCGGTGCGCGTGAGGTCGGCGATGGTGACCATCTGGCTGACGATACGGCGGCCCTTCTCGGTGTTGTAATGCGGGTTCTTGGCCAGAACGATTGCGGTTTCGGCGTCGTGGGAAAGGTAGTTCAGCGTGGCGACGAGGCTCCAGCGGTCCATCTGCGCCTGGTTGATCTGCTGCACCCCGTGATAAAGCCCGGTGGTGTCGCCCAGCCCCACGGTGTTGGCGGTGGCAAAGAGGCGGAAATACTTGTGCGGGGTCAAGATCTCGTTCTGGTCGAGCAGGGTGAGCTTGCCGTCGGTTTCCAGGACCCGCTGGATCACGAACATGACGTCGGCGCGGCCCGCGTCGTATTCGTCGAACACGATGGCGGTGGGGTTGCGCAGCGCCCAGGGCAGGATGCCCTCCTGGAACTCGGTGACCTGCTTGCCGTCCTTGAGCTTGATCGCGTCCTTGCCGATGAGGTCGATCCGGCTGATATGGCTGTCGAGATTGACGCGCACGCAGGGCCAGTTGAGATGCGCGGCCACCTGCTCGATATGGGTGGATTTGCCGGTGCCGTGATAACCCTGGATCATCACCCGGCGATTGTGCGAAAAGCCGGCGAGGATGGCCAGCGTGGTGTCGGGGTCGAACTTGTAGGTCGAATCGATATCCGGCACCCGCTCGGAACGGTCGGAAAAGCCCTTGACCATCATGTCCGTATCAATGCCAAAGACCTCGCGGACCGAGATTTCCTCGGTGGGTTTCGCGTTGATGTCGATCGATCCGTCCGCCATGTTCTGTCGTCCTCTGAGCCCGGCCAAAATGCCAACCCGCACGTGGTGCAATAATTCGCGCCCAAGGGCAAGGGGCGGAGCAGTCTGACGCGGGGGCGCGAGGCGCACAAGTTGAAATAATTCCCGGGGTGGCGGTGTGCCGGGTGACGATCGGGCGGCGCCGCGCGATGCACTTCGCTTCACGCGAAGTTGCGCGGCACGTGATTGCATGGGCACGGCATGTCGCGCAGAACAGGGGCCGGAAAAGGAGTTTCTCATGCAACGACGGAATTTTTTCCAACTCGCATTGGCCGCGCCGGCGGCGATGGTGGCGGGCTTTGCCCCCGGATCGGCGCGCGCCTTCGAAGTGACGCGGACCGACCGCGAATGGCGCGAGATGCTGAGCCCGCTGGAATACAAGGTGATGCGCAAGGAAGGCACCGAACGGGCCTTTTCCTCGCCGCTCGACAAGGAATATGGCGACGGCACCTATCATTGCCGGGGCTGTGACCGGCCGCTTTATTCAAGCGAGCACAAATACGACAGCGGCACCGGCTGGCCCAGTTTCTGGCAGGCGAAAAGCGGCGCCATCGGCACCAAACCGGACCGGACCCTTTTTGGCAGCCATACCGAATGCCACTGCGCACGTTGCGGCAGTCACCTGGGCCATATCTTCGATGACGGGCCGAAACCCACGGGCAAGCGGCATTGCATCAAAGGTGTGAGCCTGGTCTTTCGGGCTGCGTGAGAGGATGCGCCCGAAAGGTTACGAAATGTGAACGCCAACGAACGGCGCCGCGCCCGGGCGAGTAGGCGCATTGCGCGGGCCGTGATCTTCACTTGAAATTGCGGCTGTCCTTGACCTGTTCCCAGGCCCACATCACCTCTTGCAGCTGTTCCTCCTGCGAGCGGTCGCCACCGTTCATGTCCGGGTGCAGGACCTTGATGAGGGCCTTGTACGCCTTGCGCACCTCGGTTTTCGTGGCACTGTCCTTGACTTCGAGGATCTCGATCGCGCGGCGTTCGGTGGGCGGCAGGCGCCGGCCCGTGGACTTGCCGCGCTTGCCGGGATTCTGCGTGGCATTGGCACCAAGGACCTGGTGCGGATCCTCGATTCCGAGCCGGGCCCAGGCGCGGGCCTCGGGGTCGCGGAAGCTCCGGGTCTGACGATCCCAGACCTTGTCCTTGGTCGCCTGGGCGTTCATCTCGGCCTCGGTCGTGCCGTCGAAGAAGTTCCACTTGAGATTGTATTCGCGCACATGCTCCTTGCAGAACCAGTAGTAGTCATCGAGCACGTCCGGCGCCTTGGGCGCGCGGAACTTGCCCGGCTCGTTGCATCCTTCGTGATCGCAGATCCGGGTTGATGTCTCGGACGCACCGGACATGCCGCGCCGCCCGCGCGGATTCTTCTTCTTGGCCGACGAAACGGAAATATCGAAACCGAAGGGGTCGGGTTTTCGCATGATTGAGGCACCTTTTCGACTCGGACCCGGGAGTTTACCCTTCTGGGCGAAAACCGAAAGAGGGCAGGAGAGAAAAATTGTCGAAAGAAGCGGAGATCCGTGCCGCGATCGAGGCGGCGTTCAACATAGAAGAGCTGGAAATCGTTAATCAATCTTCGCTTCACGCGGGCCATGCGGGCGATGACGGCTCGGGCGAGAGCCATTTTGCGCTACGTCTGCGTGCCGCCGAACTGGCCGGGCTGGACCGGGTCGCGCGTCACCGGGCGGTGCATCATGCGCTCGGGCCGGACCTCGTGGCCTCGATCCATGCGCTTTCGCTGGACCTGGGATAGGGGTCAGCTGCGTTCGGTGTCGCCGGAGGGGGCGTCGGGCGCGGTGTCGCTGTCGTCGGGTGCCGGGCTGGTGATGTCGTCGTCGGGATCGTCGTCGGGCGGTTCGGTCGTGTCTGCCGATTCTGGCGCCTCGGCGTGAACGCTTTCTTGCGCTTGCGTGCGCTGGGTGTCGTGCGGGCGGCGAAACACCAGCAGGTCGCGAAAGACGGTCTGCGTGGAGGTCAGGCCCTGGCGTTCGTCCACGGGCAGGGTTTCGACGCGCTGAAACTCCCAGCCATCCGCGGCGTGCTCGTTTATAACTTCTTGCAATACATGGGCAAACCGGGCTTCCGGGGTCTTGAGGCGCCGGATCTTGCGCGCCTTGCGCGGGGCCGGGACGACCTTGTAATCGTAACCTGTCATCGGGTGCTGTCCATGGTGTCGCGTCCGCCTTTCCTAGCAGGCCGGCGCAGGGGATTCCAGCGCGGGTTACTCCATGGTGTCACGACCGCCCCGCCGGGTTAACACGAATCTTCGGCGAGGAATCGGGGGGTGACATCCGTGCACCGACCGGCTGCCCGCCGGCTGCCGGGTCGTGCTCTGCGAATGGTCGGGGCCAGGGGTAAACCCGGCGCGCGGTCACTTGCGGCGAATGCCGATGGCGCGGCCGACGGAGGCGGGACGCGGCAGGTCGCGGTGGCGGGCCATGAGCGCACCGACATTGGCCAGGATGTCGGGTGGCATCGGGGCGACGCGGGGGCCGGACGTATCGATATGCAGGGTCAGACCTTCGGCGCTGGCCGAGACCCAGCCGTCCGAGTGGATGAGTTCCTGGTAGAAATGGAACCGCTTTTCGTCATGGTCGAGCAGTTGGAAACTCGCGCGCACCATGTCGCCCTCGTGAATCTCGCGCAGGTAACGGACATGGGATTCGGCGGCATAGGTGGTGAAGCCCCGTTCGGTCCGGTATTCGGGGCCGAATCCCAGCTCTTCCCAGATCTGGTCGACGCCCCGGTCGAAGAGCACGTGGTAGAAGGCGAGGTTGAGATGGCCGTTATAGTCGATCCAGTCCGGTTCGACCCGCATCGGCGTCGAGATGAAGGGGGTGTTTTCGGTCATGTGTCTCAGAACGGTTTGACCACCACGACCCAGAGAATGGCGATGGTGGCGATGACGGAGATTTCGTTGAAGATGCGCAGGAAGAAGTCGCTTTCGCGAAATTCGCCGCGCCGGGCGCGAATCACGAGGCGCCCGGTCCAGGCGTAATGCACGGCCAGAAGGGCCACGAGCGCGGTCTTGAGATGGGTCCAGGGGGCGAAACCCCAGACCGACCAGGCCAGCCATAGCCCGGTGATCACGCCGATCACCGCCAGCCCTGCGGAGAAGCGGTAAAGCCGCACGGTCAGATCGCCGGTCGGGCCGAATTCGCCCAGCCTCGCGTACTCACGCTTCCAGTAGATCAGCGCACGCGGCACGGCAAAGACGGATGTCATCCAGCCCATGACGCAAAGCAGGTGTATGATCTTGACCCAGTCCATGCGCGATGGATGGCCCATTGCGCCGCCGGGTGCAAGAGTGCAGCCGCGCCTTGCCGCGTCATCCTGCGCGCGGCCCGGGATGCCGGATGCCTCCGGCGGGGATATTTGGGGCCAAATGAAGGAACGGGGACAGATAAGGAAACGGAATCTTAACCTTGCCCTGTCAGCTTGGCTTTACGGTACAGGCGGGGACGCCGATGACCGTGCCAAGTGAAGGCCCCTCGCTACATGGCGGGGGGCTGACTTTTGCGCGGCCATGTCTTCATTTGGCGTCAAATATCCTGGGGGTCTGGGGGTGAAACCCCCAGCGGCTGGGCAAGTGCCGCCGTCCGGTCAGAGCCCGAGCCGGTCCTGCACCAGCGCGTTCACCGCCTTGGGGTTGGCCTTGCCGCCGGTGGCCTTCATCACCTGGCCCACGAACCAGCCGGCGAGTTTCGGGTTCACCTTGGCCTTTTCGACCTGCGCGGGGTTGGCGGCGATGATCTCGTCGAGCGCGGCCTCGATCGCGCCGGTGTCGGTGACCTGCTTCATGCCGCGCTCTTCGACGATCTGCGCCGGGTCGCCCCCTTCGGTATAGACGATCTCGAAGAGGTCCTTGGCGATCTTGCCCGAGATCACGTCCGCGGCGATCAGGTCGATGATCCCGCCAAGCTGCGCGGGGCTGACCGGGCTTTGGGTGATGTCGTGATCCTCTTTCTTGAGGCGGCCGAAGAGTTCGTTGATGATCCAGTTGGCGGCGAGCTTGCCATCGCGGCCCCTGGCCACCTCTTCGAAGAAGCCGGCGGCATCGGTTTCGGCGGTCAGCACGCTCGCGTCATATTCGGTGAGGCCGTAATCGGCCATGAACCGCGCCTTCTTCTCGTCGGGCAGTTCGGGCAGGTTTGCCGCGATCTCGTCGACCCAGGACTGCTCGATTTCGAGCGGCAGCAGGTCGGGGCAGGGGAAATAGCGATAGTCATGCGCCTCTTCCTTGGAGCGCATCGAGCGGGTTTCGCCCTTCTCGGGATCGTAGAGGCGGGTTTCCTGCACCACCTCGCCGCCTTCCTCGATGATGCGGATCTGGCGGCGGGCCTCGAAGTCGATGGCTTGCTGGATGAAGCGCATGGAGTTCATGTTCTTGATCTCGCAGCGGGTGCCGAGATGCGAGAAATCCTGGGTCTCCTGGTATTTCTCGTACTGGCCCGGGCGGCAGACCGAGACGTTGACGTCGGCGCGCAGGTTGCCGTTCTGCATGTTGCCGTCGCAGGTGCCGAGATAGCGCAGGATCTGGCGCAGTTTCACCACATAGGCGGCGGCCTCTTCGGGGCCGCGGATGTCGGGGCGCGAGACGATCTCCATGAGCGCGACGCCGGTGCGGTTGAGATCGACGAAGGACATGGTCGGGTCCATGTCGTGGATGCTTTTGCCCGCGTCCTGTTCGATATGGATGCGCTCGATGCGCACCTTTCGCGCGATGCCGGGGGCCATGTCGACGAGAATCTCGCCCTCGCCCACGATCGGCTCGTAAAGCTGGGAAATCTGGTAGCCCTGCGGCAGGTCGGGGTAGAAATAGTTCTTGCGGTCGAAGGCCGATTTGAGGTGGATCTTCGCCTTGAGGCCAAGCCCGGTGCGCACCGCCTGTTCGACGCAGAATTCGTTGATCACCGGCAACATGCCGGGCATGGCCGCATCGACGAAGGCGACGTTGGAATTGGGCTCGGCGCCGAACTGGGTGGAGGCGCCCGAGAAGAGCTTGGCCCTTGACGCCACCTGTGCGTGCACCTCCATCCCGATCACCAGTTCCCAATCGTGTTTCGCGCCCGCGATCACTTTGGGCTTGGGGGGTTCATGGGTGAGATCGAGCATCGGTCCGGCTCCTTGCTGGCAATGGCTGTCTTCTAGGGCAGGGGCGGGGTCTGGGCAAGGGGGCGCAGGGGTCCGCGCCGCGGCCAGGTCAGGATTCCCTGACTGTCGCGGGCGCGGGGAGATGTGATGCAATCGACCCATATCGGGAGGATTTCCGCATGGCATTTCATCACAAGATCATTTTCGCGGCGCTGGCGATCACGGCGGTTGGCGCAGGGGCCGGAATCATCACGGCCGAAGAGTCCGCCCCGGTGCTGACCGACCCGGGCTGGTGGCTGGCCCAGGGCGAGGCGCTGATCGGGGTGGACCGGAACGGCTGGTGCCGGTGCATGTAAGGCGCCAAGCCCCGCGCGGCGTCTATTGCGGCGGGTAGAGCCGCAACCCGTGGCGTGAAAAGGCGACCGTGGTTCCGGCCAGCAATTCGTCGGCGAAATGGCGCGCGATGGTCATGCGCGCGGTCATCGTGCCGCGGCGCAGAAGCGCCGAGCGCATCGGCAGTTGGGCGCTACGCGCGTCGGAAAGGCCCGGGCCGATGCTGGCCTCGGCCCAGACAAGCGGGTGCAGTTCGAACAGGTATTCGGCAAGGATCCAGTCGAGCGCCGCATGGATCGCGAGGCGGGTTTCGCGCAACGGGGGCGGAGCGTCCGACGGGGTCCGGTTCGGGTCCATCGTGATCGCCGCATATGCCGCGAGCATGTTGGCGATGTGCTGATCGGGGCGGTTGGCGAGGATGTCGCGCATCCCGTCGAGAAAGAAATCGAGATCGAGGGCGCGCGCGGCACCCGGATCGACCGCGAGCGCGTCCATGTAGACCCAGGCATAGGCGCCGTTGCCCCAGATCGTGCCGCTGCGCGCGGCTGTGCGCCGCGCCTCGAGTTCGAGCGCATCGTAGGAACCGAACCAGCGCGGCAGGAGGTGATTGCCAAGGGCGCGCATCGGGCGGGGATTGCCGGGGTTGAGGTCGATCAGGCGTTCGTAATCATCGGCAAGGCGCTTTCCCGGGTCGGGATCGCCGCTCAGCAGGGTGCAACGTGCCGCGGCCAGCAGCGGCGACTCGGGCTGCTGGTCGAAGAACGGTTCGAGAATCCGCGCCGCACGCTCGAAATGCGTCGCGAAGAGCTGTTGATTGCGGTCGGGGATTTCATGCGGCCAGCCGGTGCCGCGCCAGGCCCAGCCGATATCGGCATGGGCGAGGGCCACCGTCGCGGCGACCGCGTGATCCCGGGGAAACTCGGCCAGCATCTGTTCGAGCGCCTCGATTCCCGCGACCGACGGGTTGGCGCCGTCGGCCAGCGCCTCTTCGGTGGCGTGGACCACATCGGCGCGGGCGCCATAGCTGAGCAACTCGGCATGGGGCATGGCGCAGGGCGTGGCATCGCGCGCGGCATCGGCGGCGCGGATTTCATCGGACAGATCCTCCCAGCGTTCCTGGCGGGCCAGGAATTGTCCGCGGTCCTGCATCGCGGCGCGGGCACGCTCTTCGTTCGGGGTATCGGCGGCAGGCAGGATAAGCTGTCGTTCAAGCCGGTCGGCCAGTGCGCGGTCGCGTGCCTTGGTGTTGCTGGCCGCAAGACGGCGCAACGGTGTCGGGCGCAGGCCGTTCAACGCGCGTGTCAATGTGACGGAGAATCCCGCAGCTCGTTTCATGTCCCCTCCCGGTGATTGATCTGAAGCCAACATCGTGCCGCTTTCGGGCCGAATCCGGGCAGAGGCGCGGTGTTTTGCGGGAAATGCGGCGGCAAATTGCCGGGCGATTTCCGGGGCGGGAACAATGCCCGTTTTCCGCATCGCATTGTCGATGTCCGCCGGCGAAGCGCCGCCCATTGCGCCTGCCGCGGTCGCCACGCGGCTTGCCCCTTGCGGCGATATGGGGTTTCATCGGCTCATGATCCGGGGGACCGAAATGGCACGGCGTGTCGCGCTGGCCGCACTGGCCTGTGCGGGCCTGGCCGGGCAGGGTTGGGCCGAAGCCCCGTCGCCGCACGACCCGCTGGCGGCTGCAAAGCGGATCGACCGGGATCTTCAGCTGACGGCGATGGATGGAGAGACGGCCACGGCCCCCGCGGATGATCCCGTGCAGGTCCGCCCGCGGTTGCGCCCCGCGGCGGTGCCCCATGCGCGCTGGTCACACCGGGCCGAGGCGCCGCTCTGGACCCGGGCGGCCCTGTCGGCGCTGGGCGATCATGCCGCGCCGCTGGTCAGGATGGTGCCCGATGATATCGAGACATGGTGCCCGGCCTATCCGCAGGCCGACGCGCGGACGCGGGCGGCGTTCTGGGTGGGGTTCGTTTCGGCGCTGACCCGGCATGAAAGCACCTATCGGCCCGACGCGGTGGGCGGCGGCGGGCGCTGGTATGGACTCATGCAGATCCTGCCGGCGACGGCGCGCGGCTATGGCTGTCGGGCGCGCAGCGGTGCGGCGTTGAAGAACGGGGCCGACAACCTGAGCTGTGCACTGCGGATCATGGCGCGAACCGTGCCGCGCGACGGGGTGATCCATGGCCATTCGGAGCGATCGGGACGCGCGTGGCGCGGGGTTTCGGCGGATTGGGGGCCGATGCGCTCGGGTGCCAAGCGGGCGGACATCGCGTCATGGCTGCGCGCGCAGAGCTATTGCCAGCCCCTTTCACATCTGCGGCCGAAGCCGCGCCCCGAGGGGTTGGCTGCCCCGGTGGAGTGAGAACCGGGTGCGGCGCGAATGGCGCTGGATGCGAATTCAGAGCATCATGCGCCGGGGCTCCGCGATGAACCGGGCGTAGCGGGCCAGGAACCGTGCTGCGTCGGCGCCGTTGATCACGCGGTGATCATAGGACAGGTCAAGCGGCACCATCGGCACCGGGCGCGGGCTGTCGCCCTCCCACACGGTGACTGTCTCGGTCCGGGTGATGCCGAGAATCGCGAGCTCGGGCGGGTTGACGATGGGGGTGAAGGCCGTGCCGCCGATGCCGCCCAGGTTGCTGATCGTCATCGAGGCGCCACCCATCTCGTCCGGGGCGATCTTGCGCGCCTGCGCGCGATCGGCAAGCTCGGCGATTTCGGCGGACAGGTCCCACAGCCCCTTGCGGTCGGCATCGCGGATGACCGGCACCATCAGCCCATGGGGCGTGTCCACGGCGATGCCGACATGGACATAATCCTTCAGGATCAGGGTTTTCCCGTCCGGTGAAAGGGATGCGTTGAACCGGGGGTCGGCGCGCAGGCAGCGCGCCAGGGCCATCACATGGAAGGCCAGCGCCGTCAGCTTGATCCCGCGCGCCCGGGCCTCGGATCGCCATGCCGTGCGCAAGCCTTCGATCACGGTGAGATCGGCGCGGTCGTGATGCGTGACCTGCGGGATCAGCGCGTTGGCGGCGCCGAGATTGCGCGCGGCCACCTGGGCGAACCTGCTCATGGGTTCCTCGTGGACCGGGCCATGGGCCGCGTGATCCACGTCCCACAAACCGGTGTCGCCGGCCGCCGCGGGGGCAGCGGAGGCGTGCAGATCTTCCGGCCCCAACGTGGTGCGCCCCAATTCCTGCGCGCGGGCATCGAGATCGACGCCCTGTTCCAGCGCCATGCGCCGCGTGCTGGGGCTTGCGATGATGTCCGACATGATGCCCCCTTTACCAACTGGCCGAGATATATTGCGTTTCCATGAATTCGAGCATCCCCTCGTGGCCGCCCTCGCGGCCGAGGCCGGATTGCTTGGTGCCGCCAAAGGGCGCGGCAGGATCGCTGACCAGCCCGCGGTTCAACCCCACCATCCCGTAATCGAGCCGTTCGCAGACCTGCATCCCGCGCTTGAAATCGCCCGAGAACACGTAGGCGACAAGACCGTATTCGGTGGCATTGGCGCGGGCGATCACGTCCTGCTGATCGGTGAAGGTCTGGATCGCGGCGACCGGGCCGAAGATCTCGTCATGCACGCAATCGGCCGTCTCCGGCACGTTCGACAGGACCGTGGGCGGGTAGAAGTAGCCGACACCCTCGGGCAAGGTGCCGCCGCATTCCACCCTGGCCCCCTTGGCCACGGCGTCGGCCACGAAGGCGGCCACCTTGTCGCGCGTATCGGCGTTGACCAGCGGGCCGACATCGACCGATGGGTCGGTGCCGTCGCCGACCTTCAGCGCGCCCATGCGTTCGGCAAGGCGCTTGGCGAAGTCCTCGGCGATGTCTTTGTGCACGTAGATACGGTTGGCCGCCGTGCAGGCTTCGCCGAGGTTGCGCATCTTGGCCAGCATCGTGCCTTCGATCGCCTCGTCCATATCGGCATCCTCGAACACGAGGACGGGCGCGTTGCCGCCCAGTTCCATCGCCGGTTTGAGCACTTGATCGGCGGCCCCCTTCAGCAGCGTGCGGCCGACGCCCGTCGAGCCGGTGAAGCTCACCACGCGCACGCGGGGGTCATGCAGCATGTGATCGACGAGTGCGCCGGTGCGTTTCGATGGCAGCACGTTCACGAGCCCGGGCGGCACGCCCGCCTCTTCCAGAAGCGGCATCAGGGCCAGCATGGTGAGCGGCGTTTCCGAGGCGGGTTTGATGATGACGCCGCAACCTGCCGCCAATGCGGGCGCGATCTTGCGCGTGCCCATCGCTGCCGGATAATTCCACGGGGTGATCAGCACGGCCAGCCCGGCGGGCTTGTGCTGCACGATGATCCGCGCGCCGCTGGAGGGCGCATGGGTGATCATCCCGTCGGCGCGCACCGCTTCCTCCGCGAACCAGCGGAAGAATTCGGCGGCATATGTGGCCTCGCCCCGCGCATCCCCGCCGGCCTTGCCGTTCTCCAGCGTGATGAGATGGGCGAAATGATCGAGCCGCACGGTCATCAATTCCCACGCCTTTCGCAACACCTCGGACCGTTCACGCGGCGTGCGCGCGGCCCAGTCGGCCATGGCGGCCTCGGCCGCGTCAAGCGCGGCATCGGCGTCGGCGATATCGGCAGAGGCGACCGAGGCCAGCACCTCTTCGGTGGCGGGGTTGATCACGTCGAACCGTTCGGCCGTCTCGTGCCACGCGCCGTTGATGTAAAGATCGGTATGGTCCATGTCGGCCTCCGGGGGGTCAGAGCAGGTGGCGGAGCGGCTGCTCCACGCGGCCTGCAAAATCGCTCAAAAGGGTGATGGCGGTTTGCGCGTCGAGTTGCGCGGGGCCGCATTCCAGCGTCACGCTCAGCCCGGTCCCGCCGGTCATGAGAGTCAGGACGGGGCTGGCCTCGGCGCCCACCGCAAGGCTGCGGATCGCCGTGCCGCGAAGGTCGCGCAGGATCAGGTCCGGCGCGTCCTCGGTCTCGCCGACCGCCGAAAGTGCCCGGCCCGCCGGAACCGCGAAATGTCGCGCCTGTCCGAACCGCTCGACCGCGACGATACAGGGGGGTGACAGACTGGCCCCGGCCAGACCGGCCAGAAGCGCATCGGCATCCGTCAACCCATGAGCCTCGGCGGCCCAGTCGGCAAAGGCGGCAAGGCCGTCGGTGCCGATCTCGGCGGTCAGCATGCGGGTCGTTGCCGTCGCGACCTCGGAAGCGGGCGTTGCAGCCGGCAGCGCCCGCAGCGTTTCGAGGTCACGCACATGATAGGGCTGTGGATGACCGGCCTCGACCAGTTTCGCAAGGTCGAGCCCCTGTTCCAGCGCCAGCCGTCGCGCCTTGGGCGAGGCGAGGATGCGCCCGCCGCTGGCCCGCTGTGCGGGTTTGGCGGGTTCGGGTCTTGTGTCGGGTTCGGGTTCCGCCTCGGCCTCTGGCCTGGCTGTAGGGGCCGGTGGGGCGGACGCCACCGACCGGGCCACGGGGTTCGCGGGGGCCTCGGCGCTGATGATCGCCACCGGCTCGCCCACCGGCACCTCTTCGCCCGCCTCCGCCAATGTCGCGGCGAGGTAGCCGTCGCGCCCGGCCTCGACCTCCATCGTGCTCTTGTCCGTTTCGACCTCGAAGAGCATGTCACCGGCGGCCACGGCATCGCCCGGCGCCTTTTGCCAGCTGACCAGCACGCCGCTGTCCTGTGCCATGCCAAGCTGCGGCATGGTGACGGAGTGACCCTCGGGCAGGTCGTCGGCAGGGCGCGCATCGCCGGCGGGGGCGGGTTTCTCCTCCTCGGCGCTGTTGCTGATCCGCGCGATCACCGCACCGACCGGCACGTCATCGCCCGCATCCGCCACGACGCAGGTCAGGAACCCGCTGGCCTGTGCCTCGACCTCCATCGTGGCCTTGTCGGTCTCGACCTCGAACAGCAGGTCGCCCTTGACCACCGCGTCGCCCGGCGCCTTGAGCCAGGACACGATCTTGCCCGCATCCTGTGCCATGCCCAGCTGGGGCATCGTCACGTCATGCGGCATGAATCATCTCCCCCGCGCAGAGCTTGCGCGCGTTTTCAACCACGCCTTCCGGGGTCGGCACGGTGATGTCCTCGAGTGCCGGTGAAAACGGTACCGGCACATCCATCGCCCCCATGCGCAGCACCGGCGCATCGAGGTGATAGAACGCCTTTTCATTGAGGCGGCTGGCGATCTCGGCGGTCACGCCATAGCTCTGGTGGCCCTCGTCGATGACGATCGCGCGGCTGGTCTTCCTCACGCTTTCCAGGAGCGCCGCCTCGTCGAGCGGCACGATGGTGCGCGGGTCGATCACCTCGGCGCCGATGCCCTCACGGCCCAGCATCTCGGCGGCGGTCTCGGCGACCTGCACCATCGACGACGTGGCGATCAGCGTGATGTCCGAGCCCGCGCGCTTGATATGCGCCTCGCCGAAGGGGATGAGGTATTCCTCTTCCGGCACCGGGGCCTTGTCCTGGTACATCAGCTTGTCTTCGAAGATCACCACCGGGTTGTTGTCGCGGATGGCGGTTTTCATCAGGCCCTTGGCCTCGTAGGCCGATGAGGGCATCGCCACCTTGAGCCCCGGGATATGGGCGACCAGCGCCTGCAGGGATTGCGAATGCTGCGCCGCCGAGCGCCGGGTCGCCCCCATGTTTGTGCGCAACACCATCGGCACGGTCAGCTTGCCACCCGACATGTAATGCTGCTTGGCCGCCTGGTTGCATAGCTGATCCATCACGAGGTAGATGAAATCGCCGAACATCAGGTCCACGATGGGGCGCGCGCCGGTCATCGCAGCGCCCACGGCCATGCCGACGAACCCCGGTTCGGAAATGGGGGTGTCGAGCACCCGCTCGGTGCCGAATTCCTCGACCAGGCCCGACAGCACCTTGAACGGCGTGCCCGCCTCGGCCACGTCCTCGCCCATCAGGAAAACGGTCGGATCACGGCGCATTTCCTCGGCAATCGCCTCGTTCACGGCCTGCGACAGGGTAATCTCGCGCATCTTCTCTCTCCTCAGTCCGCGTAAACATGCATGTCCACTTCGGACACATCGGGATAGGCAGCGGCCTCGGCATAGGCGACGGCCTCGCGCGCATCGGTCTCGATCTCGGCATTCATCGCCTCGATCTCCGCCTCGCTGGCGATGCCTTCGGCCACCAGCCACGACCGGAACCGCACGATCGGATCACGGTTTTCCTTCCAGTCCTTTTCCTCGTCCTTGGAGCGGTAGTATTCGCGGTTGATGTCGCCCACATGGTGCCCGTGATAGCGATAGGTCATCAGCTCGATGAAAAACGGCCCCTCGCCCTTGCGCGCCCGCGTCACAAGCTTTTGCGTCAGCTCGTTGACCGCCAGCACGTCCTGCCCGTCGACCTGGTGCGCCTCGATTCCGAAGGCTTCGGCCCGCGCGGTGATCGAACCCGCGGCGATCTCCTCGGTCCTGGTGTATTCGGAATAGCCGTTGTTCTCGCAGGCATAGATGACCGGCAGATTCCATAGCGCGGCCATGTTCATGACCTCGTACCAAAGCCCCTGCGCCGTCGCCCCGTCGCCAAAGAAACATACAGTCACATCGTCGCTGCCCTGCAGTTTCGCCCTGAGCGCCGAGCCGGTGGCAATGCCCATCGACCCACCCACGATGGCATTGGCGCCAAGGTTGCCGTGGCTTTGATCGGCGATATGCATCGAGCCGCCCTTGCCGCGGCAATAGCCCTCTTCCTTGCCCAGAAGCTCGCAGAACATCTCGCGAAACTCCGCCCCCTTGGCCACGCAATGGCCATGGCCGCGATGGGTCGAGGTGATGCGGTCATCGTCGGTCAGTGCCTCGCAGATGCCCACCGCGACGGCCTCCTCGCCGGAATACATGTGCGTGAGGCCCGGCATCTTGGCCGAGAGGTAAAGCTGGTTGGCGTTGTCCTCGAAGGTGCGGATGCGCACCATCTGGGCATACATGCGAAGGTAGTCTTCGGTATTGGTCTTGGCCTTTGCCATGGCGCGGTCCTTTCAGGGCAGGCGCCCCAGTTTCATCTTGCCTGAAATACTCCCGCCGGAGGCGCCGCCGCCCCCTCGGGCGGCGGCACGCCCCGACAGGGGCGTTCAATAGCGGTTGGCGATCGGCAGGTCCTCGGCCGGGAAGAGGCTGATCACCTCGCAACCAGTATCGGTGACGACGACCTCTTCCTCGATCCGCGCGGCCGAATAGCCGTCGGCCGCCGGGCAATAGGTTTCCAGCGCAAAGACCATGCCGGTCTGGATTTCCATCGGGTGGTCGAGCGATACGGCGCGGCTGATGATGGGCCGCTCATGCAGCGCCAGCCCAAGCCCGTGCCCGAATTGCAGGCCGAAGGCCGCGTCCTCGGAGGGAAAGCCGAATTCCTCGGCCTTTGGCCAGACGGCGGCGACCTTGTCCGTGCTCACGCCCGGCTTGATCATCGCGATCGACGCGTTGATCCATTCGCGCGCCTTTACATAGGCGTCGTTCTGCGCGGGTGTCGCGCGGCCGATGTTGAAGGTCCGGTAATAGCAGGTGCGATAGCCCTGGTAGCTTTGCAGGATATCGAAGAACGCTTGATCCCCGGGGCGGAAGTAGCGATCGGTGAAATTGTGCGGATGCGGGTTGCACCGCTCGCCCGAGATCGCGTTGATCGCCTCAACGTCGTCGCTGCCCATCTCGTAGAGCATCTTGTTGGACAGCGCGACGATGTCGTTCTCGCGGATGCCGGGTTTCAGCTCCTCGTAGATCATGTGATAGACGCCATCGACCATGCTGGCCGCCTGGGTCAGAAGCTGGATCTCGTCCCAGTTCTTGATCTCGCGCGCCGCCAGCATGATCTGCTGGCCGTCCACGACCTTGATCCCCTCTTCCTGCAAGGCGTGGAACATCGCGGTTTCGGCATAATCCACGCCCACCGGCATGTCGGCCATGCCGGCCTCCCTGATCAGCTGGGCGATCTGCCTGGCGTATTTGCGCATCAGCCCGAATTCGGGCGGGATCGTGCCGCGCATCCCCACGACGCCGGCCAGGCAGTGATCGGGCTCCAGCCAGTCGGAGTATTTCTGGTGATGGACGGCGGCCGAGCCGAAATCCCAGACATAGGGCGAATCGTCCCCGGTCAGCAGGCAGAAGCGGCACATCTTGTCGCGTTCCCACTCGCCGATCTTGGTGGCGCTGACATAGCGGATGTTGTTGACGTCGAAGAGCAGAAGCGTGCCCGCGCCGGAGGCCTGAAGGGCCTGTCGGGTCCGCGCCAGCCGATAGCGGCGCAGCCGGTCGTGGTCGATGCGGCGCTCGAAATCGACCGAGGTGTGGCCCCAGGCCGGCAGGCGCCCTTCCCAGCGCCAGTTGGGTTCGAGATCCTGCGGCGTCAGCAGGTTCGGCATCAGGGCCGAGGCAGGACGGTCAGACATGGAAAACTCCTTGCGGGGATGTTGCCCCGTCTTTCTGGGATGGTTCGGGAAGCGGGGTTACTGGATGCACCAGCCGCCATCGACGTGGATCATCTGGCCGGTCATGTAGTCGCTGTCATTCGAGGCCAGGAAAGACGCGGTGCCGGTGATGTCGTCGGGATAGGACACGCGCTTGATCTGCAACGCGTCGCGCACGATGTCGTCATAGGCCTGGCCCTCGCGTTCCTTGAACCCGATATCGACGAGATCCTTGTCAAGCTGTTCCCAGAGCGGGGTGACGACCACACCCGGTGCATAACCGTTGACGGTGATGTTGTGCTCGGCAAGGCCGATGGCCCCGCAATGCGTGAGCGCCAGGCAGCCGTATTTCGAGGTGCAATAGACGGTGACATCCACCAGCGGCTTGCGCGACGCGATGCTGCCCACGTTGATCAGCTTGTAGGGATGACCTTCCATCGGGCCCTGGGCGATCATCTGGCGCGCAGTTTCCTGCATCCCCAGCCACATCGCCTTGGTGTTGACGTTCATGATCATGTCCCAGTTGTCTTCGTCGATATCCATGAAGAACC